>Ga0316204_10000915_pt1 | contig 92090 bp, 92 predicted proteins | sample 6monrhotite_MG_2_FD_205661 | JGI IMG/M metagenome (GOLD analysis project Ga0316204, IMG submission 205661) | Microbial mat bacterial communities from mineral coupon in-situ incubated in ocean water Damariscotta River, Maine, United States -... | ecosystem: Environmental > Aquatic > Marine >... | reverse complement strand
GCAAATCAGGACACCGGACAGCGCAGGCATGGCCTCCGAACAGAGAATACTCAACCAACCGTGCCAACCAACAGAAATTAACTCAAAAATCAGTTATTACGCGGCTTCATGAAATATCCGGGCTAGGGGCGCTTGTTTTCAGGTGTTACTTGACAGGACCATCTCGCTTGCTAATTTGCGCCCATTAAACACCACCAAGCCGCCTTAGCTCAGCTGGTAGAGCATCGCATTCGTAATGCGGGGGTCGGGTGTTCAAGTCACCCAGGCGGCACCATTTCCTTTCAAAGACTTAGCGCCCAATTGTGACTGTGCCGAAACCGGCAACGTGACCAAATCGTGACATTTCGGGTCACAATCAGTTTCCAATGCGGGGGCCGGGCGTTGATCCAGTACCGCAATGGCGGCTTCCTGAAACTCAGGAGCCAAGTGGGAATAACGCTGAACCATCTCCAGCGACTTATGCCCGGTCAGGTGCATCACGTTATAAAGCGGAACCCCGCCCTGCACCAAACGCGATGCAAAGGTGTGTCTGAGGTCATGAAAACGAAAGTCTTCTAACCCTGCGTTAGCACGTGCTTTATCAAACGCCGTTTTGTAGCCCTTCATGGCCTTGTCCTTATAGGTGAACACTGGGCCGGTATCTTTCGGCCCTAAATCCACCAACGTTTGATACGCACGCTCACAGAGCCGTACAGTACGATCCTCGCCATTCTTGGTCTGGACGAACGTAATTCGCCGGTTTGCTAAATCCACATAACGCCAATCGAGCCCCAAAAGCTCAGAGCGTCTGCCACCTGTATCGGTAGCGAAACGGATTAGCGGTTTTAAATGTGGGGCCGCTGCGTCAACAAGACGGCCTTCTTCCTCATGTGTTAACCATCTGTTTCGGGGGCGTGATGGTTTAATGCGGGGAAAGTTTGGGACAACGTCCGTCAACTCCTCTCGCCGCGCCCGATTGATGGCGGCTTTGATATAGGCCACGTCCGTTCGTGCCATGCCCGGTGATACGGTCTCAAGCCGTTCATCAATAAAATCCTGAATAACCCGATAGGTCAGCTCGGAGACCTTATGGTCTCCAAACCTATCGTTCAGGAATTTGATGCGGTAACGGGTTTTGTCCATAAAAGCTTCCGGGTTCTTGCGCTTCATAGCCTTGGCATATCTCAGCAAGATTTCTGAAAACAACAGATCGGGTTTCTTCCCAAAATGAACTTCCATAAAATCATCTTTAACCCAACTGGCCGCCAGCGCTTCGGCTAACTTCCGGTCGGTAGTCCCAGAACTTCGGCGAATTCGCTTTCCGTTCCGGTCGTTCCACGTAACCCACCACTTGGGTGAGTCTTTGCGCTTAAAGAGTCGCATATTTGCCGTCTCCTCGATGTATTTGAGGTTCGGGCGCTGTCGCAGGATTTATTATCATTGAGATACGCTTCGATATCAACAATGTCCCAGCGCTTGCAGCGCGGCCCGAGGTCGCTATACGGAATGCCAAAGGTCATGAACGTATCAACGGACACCCCAATCCACGTCGCCGCTTCCTCACGGTTGAGGTAACGCCGGGGCGGGATGTTTGCGGTAGGGGTTGGTTCCGTGGTCATGAATTTAAGGGTTGTCCCGCTGTTCGTCCGATTGGTTAATTCTGCCGTATACCGTCGCCAATTGTCCCGTTCCCTAGGGAATGATCCCTAGGGATTGGCCCCTAGGGGTTCCGCCTCGATTGCTCCCCTAGCGATCTTTCGCTAGTGAAGGGAGTCGCGTCTCGGCCCTTTAAAGACTGATTCCTTTAAGGGGGTTCCGGGAAAAGGGAATAACCCGAGCAGCGGCCTGCCGTCGAATGCCTTTAAAGGGATATCCGCCTTTAAAGGCATTCGGTTCCTTTAAAGGGATCATGTAAAAATTCATTTTTTTGCCGTCTTTCCTTTAAAGGGAAAAATTTATCCGGACCGCTAGGTGACACTTTAATTATCCCACGAACTTCCCGGATGTCGGACCCCACCTTACCTAAGGTGTCAGGCATGGATTTGATCGCCTTGAGGAAGCTGAAAGCGCCGAATCGGGTATGCGGACAACGCGCGGCCTGTTTTCGGCCCAAACACGTATACGTAAGGTGGCTAGCCGCAATCGACGGCACCCGCCTTTTTGTCCGTATACGTAAACTGTCGGGCGGCAGCTCCCTGTACGGACACCTAACGTATACGGACGCTCTTTAAAGGAACTTTCTTTAAACATTGATGCCATCCCCTATAGGTATGATTACCTGAGGTCGCTAGTGTTTCAGAAAATGAGGGGGTTGTCCGCCGTCTGTATACGTATACGGGAATTTGAAATTAAATCCTTATATGTAGCAAAAAAAACCAGCCGAATCTCGCAGTTGCACCGAGAAGCTTTATAGCTGTTGCGATAATTTTGGTTTGTCAGTTGCTAACCAGAATTGCGTGCTAGTGAGGGCAGTCTGCCACTCAATAATTTGGTGATTTAAGTGGTGTGGAATTCCGTATAGGAATAGGAAGTGTAATATTTTATTCGGCAAAAAAGAACGTTACAAATCATCAGATTTCCTATAATCGACCGAAAATTATTTTTAATTTAACAACAGTTGACTAACAGTGACAAAAATTCCGGTTATTGACGTTTTCGCGGGCCCTGGAGGACTGTGTGAAGGATTTAGCCGCTCCAACACTAGCGACGTAAAATTTGACATCAAACTTTCCATTGAAAAAGATCCCGTTGCCCATAGGACACTGCTGCTACGGGCGTTCTACAGAAAATTTGAGTCAAACAATGTTCCCGACGAATATTATGAATATCTTCGTGGAGAAATAACCAAGGAAGCCTTATTTAGCAAATTTCCAAAAGAGGCTACGGACGCAGAACGTGAGACCTGGTGTGCAGAATTAGGGAAAACATCTCAAATTGAAGTCCATAAACGAATTAATAATGCCCTTGGAAAATCAAAAAACTGGTTGCTGATTGGTGGTCCACCCTGTCAGGCATATTCGATGGTAGGACGTAGCCGTATGCTTGGCAAAATTCGTGACAATCTATCTGATGATGTCATGCAGCGGATCAAAAACCGCGTTGAGGCAAGATATAGTGGCCTGTCAGAAGAAAAATTTGAAAATGCAATTTCTGAAGAGGCAACACGACACGCGGAATATGTTTTCCATAAGGATCACCGTCACCAATTATACAAAGAATATCTTGAGGTAGTTGCAGCACACCAGCCCAGCGTGTTTGTGATGGAAAACGTAAAAGGCATTCTTTCAAGTAAGATCAAGACCAGATACGTATTAGATTACATCTTGGAGGATCTCAGAGACCCTTGGCAGGCTTTAGACGACAAACGAAAAATTGAAATCAGCAAGCCAGTAAAGACACACAACTATAAAATTTATTCGTTTGTCGTTGAAATGCCCGAACCCTTGGGACTTGGTTGGCCAGATTTTATTATCAATTCAGAAGAATATGGGGTTCCTCAGAGACGCCACAGACTGATTCTCTTGGGGATTAGGGACGATGTTAAGAAACGTCCGAATACATTGAGTAAGGTATCTCAGCCCGTGACGGTAGAAGAAGTCTTGGGGAACTTGCCTAAGTTACGTAGCCATATTTCGAGAAAATCTGACAGAACACTGGAGTGGGGTGAAGCGGTTCGCAGCGGGGTTAAAAACATGCTGCTGCCCCTAATTAATGATAAAAAGACGCGTGCAGCGATTAGATCGGCTGTGGATAATTTGGCTGATAATCATGATGTCGGCGGGGCATTCATTTCAGGTGAATATTCTCTTAAAGGGCGACTTGGGAGTTGGTTGAATGATTCAAGGGTAGGAGGGGTTCTCCATCATCGAGCCCGCGGACATATGGTTTCAGACTTGATGCGCTATTTGTTTGCGTCAGCAAAGGCCCAGACCACAGGTTTTTCTCCAACGCTTTATGATTTTCCAATAGAACTCCTTCCTAATCACAAAAATACCGCGGGACTTCTCGAAGGTGCAGGAAGAAAAGAGAAAGGAGTGATATTTGAAGACCGGTTCCGGGTGCAAGTTGCAGGTAAACCGGCTACCACCATAACATCTCATATTTCCAAGGATGGGCATTACTATATTCACTATGACCCATCGCAATGCCGCAGTTTGACTGGAAGAGAGGCCGCGCGCTTGCAAACGTTTTCGGATAACTATTTCTTTGAAGGAAACCGCACAGAGCAATATCATCAGATAGGTAATGCGGTGCCTCCGTATTTGGCTTTTCAGTTGGCAGGTGTTGTCGCAGATGTAATGAAGCCAACTAGAGTAACGACAAAGAAAAATGGTGGATGTTCATAGCCCAGAACAGCGAAGTTATAATATGTCCCGGATACGATCACGGGATACTAAGCCAGAGCTTAAATTGCGTCGTGAACTCTGGTCCAGGGGAGTGAGGTATCAAGTAAGAAACAAGTTGCCGGGAAAGCCTGACATCGTTTTTCCAAAGCAAAGAATAGCAATTTTTGTGGACGGATGTTTTTGGCATGGTTGCCCGGAGCATTTTCACCTACCGAAAACCCGGACTCAGTTTTGGAAAGAAAAGGTTGAGGCCAATATTCAAAGGGATCACTTGGTTGAGGGCAACCTTAAAGTTAGTGGGTGGGCCGTGTTCCGTTTTTGGGAACATCAGGTAAATTCAGATTTCTCAACTGTTCTCAAAACTCTTGAGAGAACTGCTGTCAACTTTGGAAAGCATAAATACCGGGTCGGCCAAGATGATTAGAGAAGCTATAGGATAAATCATTTAATATCTCTTCTCGAAACCTAAACCACCTAGGAGTTCGCACTAATTTGGTCCATGAATACCGGGTTAAAAAATCGGCACTGACCAATACTCTATAGACCTCACCATTCAACTCAATTTCAGGTGATTTCCATACGGCCCCTTTTTGGGGGGCCGTCGATAGGTTGTTATCTTTAACTGCGACTCCCAAAGCGTATGGCAGAAACTTCTGATCCCTATTGGCGTAGTCACAGGGTGGTTGAACTTGGACCATAACAAGCTTGATTTTCAAATCATCAAATGATTCTTGTTTTACTTTATAGTATTTAAAAATTTCAGTTTTCTCATACCCAAATTCGGTTTTTATTTTTTCATCTTTCCAATCCAGTCTGAGAACTATTCCTCTGTCCTTGTGACCATAATTTTCTACAGCATTAGAGACATGAACCATTCGATTAAGACTAGCCCTTGTCTCAGGACTTAGTTTCGGTTTGCGCCCCGGAACTTTGTATGCGTTTTTCCAGATAGAGAATTGTTTTTTAGATTTATTAAGATGAATAAGGCTGTCATTTAGTATTGGAGAAAGAGCCAGGTCAATGGCCCCCAGTTTGTCCCCTTCTACGTGATGTAGCCCTATCGCCGCAGACGCTAATTGTCCCAGCAATAACTCTAAATGGGCAGAATACTCTTTTTCGCTCCGTTTGTCGTCAGGAACCAATGCATCTACAGATGCAATGGCAACGCCAGCGGCGGTCAGAACCCTCATTTCCCAGTCTATCAGTGCCGCAACTTGAGGGTTTTGATTGATCGACTTAGATAAATGTTCTTTGAACCCATCAAAATTTTTAAAGGTCCCTTGGGCTCTTATGTATGTTTTTTTGTTGATTGGCATCACGGTAACGGGACGCTTACGCGCAACCAAGCGCTCTTCAAGATGAGCCAAAAGTTCTTTTGCCTGACCGGGAAAGCGAGTCCAAAGAATTAGAACGTAGGGTCCATTCTCCGCGCTAATCAATTCTCCCAATAACGTCTCAATGACACCAAAGTGTTTTTTCTTATTTTGTTCATCGCTACCTAGCAAATGTAAATCAGAAAAAATAATTCGAACATGCCCGATTGGTTCGTGCGGCGTTACATCGTCACGCTGGTACAAGATTGGATGTGCAGGAATCCTAAATTCCTGAAGCCCCTGCATAAGAGCATCCAAGTGACTTTTGTTATCGTCAATAGCAACTATTTTCGGGTGTATTAACATCACTCTTCCTCAAACAGGAATGCGATTACTGCGCCATCATACTTTTCTGGAATTCCGGCGTCTTTCGCATTGGTAAATACCAATTTGGCATTATTAATCTCCAAGGCCATATTGGTGTAATACAGTCCAAGTCCCATACCTCTTTTCCCGCGATCGGTGACTTTTCTAGTAAAGAATGGCCGCACTAAGTCTTCCGGAGTATCTTCAGGTCTAAACCCTGGCCCATTGTCAGCAATCACAAGCGCTGGACCGTCTCCAATATCATGAGAGATTCCTATATAGAGCGCCCGTTTAATTCCTTCTGTCTGGTTGTTATCAGGCCATCTGAGTTGCAGCCAGTGTATGGAGTTGTCTAATACATTGGTTAAGGCATTCAGAATCATGCCAAAGGAAAATTTAGCTTCAAAATCACCTTCATCAGAATCGATTAAAGGGGCTTCAATCTGTATTTTATGAAAAACTAAACGGCCTTGATAGAAGCGCCTTGCTTGCCTAATTACTTTTGCAACTGATTGCGTTTTGGGTTCGTCTGTTCGCAAAACACCTGTAATGCCATCAAGCAATTTATTAAGGTGTTCTGCTTGTTCTTTTATGTCTTTTAGGGAAGCTCCAGTAGCGGCAGATTGTGCAAGAGCTTTTACTCCTCGGACCACTTCGTGAAAAACCAACGCCAGACTTAGATTGGACATTCCTGCCTGCAACATTGTGCGCTGCATGTCGTCATAATCGATTTCAATTTTACTGATCAATTTTTCAAAGTCTGCCAAGACGTTTTTCTTAGCTGCGAGTTTTCTTAATTCCGAAAGGGGCTTTCGGATTTTTTCTATTTCCGGATCAACTTTTTTCTTAGTGATTAGCCTAATACGATTTTTATCTTTTGAATATTCAGCCATGAAAAAGCGAATAGTCCCAAGAATTAGGGCTTGAAAATTAAAATACCATTCGTTTTCATCAAACCCTTCCCTACTCGCCTTCTCTCGCAAGCCGCGGCTACTATGTTCCAGCAAAATATTGACAGCCCCAGCAATAATGTTGTTACTCACTCTCCTCGTGGGGTCTTGTACGCGCCAATGATCAAGACTAAGCCAGTCGTCTCCTGGCTCACCATAATTGTAAACCCGGACACCATCGCGATAGACTCTGATGCCACCATTGAAATCAAGAAAAGTGGAAGCTTTGCTCAATGAAGGCACAAATTGCTGAGTAACTCTATCCCGGTCAAAGATGTAGAACTCACCCGAAATAGGTCCTATTTCTTTCTGCATTGAAGGCGAGGCTAATATTTCCTTTTCCCTTCCGTCAGGCTCCTCTTTTTCATAAAATTCTAATGGATCTGGAATTGGAAAAGACGGTTCTTCGTGGTTCCTCAGATTTTCGTTAATACCTAATTCCGGTATCGATCTGAATTTGTAGCTCCAAGACAACACGCCATTTTCGATGCGAAATTGGCAGTGCCAAAAAGCTAGGCCCAGAATCTCTTTTACCGATGGAATGCCCCGCAACCAATCATTATGCCCAGGAACGTCAAGACTTGCTTTGAAGTCTTTGATTGGGAACTCTTCGTTTTTGTTTGTAAGGATATTCAGTTCAAACGGTGAGCCCATGGATGTTACTTGTCGATAGAGTTTCCTTACTTCTCCTCGAGTCCAAGGATGCCCCCGTAGTTCGGAGATTGAAATTTGAGTGCCGGTCTTGCCGGCAGTGAAAACTTCGGGCGTCCTTGTAGTTACGGTTACTATTGCATCAGACAAAAACTCGTTTTTTAGAAGTGATGCCCAATCGATTATTACAACGCACTCGTCATTGCCTTCTGATTTGGTTACCAGCTCTATTTTATTTCCAAGCTTGTGGGCGGCAAAACGCCCAAGCCCTTTTTCGCCTAGCGGCAATCGCCCCTTCCTTGATCGTTTTCCCGAAATTCGCTGTTTTTCGCGGTGGTCATCACCCGGAACCAGCCAAATATTTTCAATCGTTTTAAGTGACATTCCGTCACCATCATCTTTGGTGACAATGCGAGCATTTTTTTTATCTATGTTATGAAGTGTTACAATTACCTCGTCGGCGTCGGCATCGTAAGCATTTTTGATTAGCTCAAAAACCGCGAGTCGGGAAGTTCCAATTAACTGGTCCCCCAACAGTTGCAGCAGGCGCGCTCTGGGTTTAAATGGAAGCTCTATGGGTTCGCTCACATTTGCCACTGGTGCTGCCCCCTATCCCACTATAATACATTTAGGAATTGCAATTAACGGAGTTTGATCAATCTTTATGTGTTATCGGTGTGCCAGGCAAGTCATATTAGGGAACTGTTTGATAATGTATAATATCTAGACGAAATAATATGAAGAATACTCCAATTAATAGATTGGCCTACAGTGAGGTCAAATGAAAACCTGGATGCTCACAATTACAGGTCGGCAAAGCTATTGGGGGAATGACAGTTATCAGAATGACCCCAAGCGCCGATACAGTTATGATAGCCATGTCCAAAATCACAAATCAATGTCTGAAGGGGATCTCGTAATAATACGAGAGGGCGACAAATTGACCGGTATTTCTATTATCCAAGAAATAGAAAAATCAACAGGAACAAAAAATCTAAACATTTGTCCTGTATGCGAATTGCAGGGGGTTCGTTTTCGAAAAACGCTTAGTCCAGCTTGGATATGCGACCAAGGTCACCAATTCAGAGAGCCAAAGAAAAAAACAAAAAATATTGTCAACTATTTTGCATCGTATAATCACTATTATGTAGAGTTGACTCCGAAGGTCGATTGGCGGTCGCTCGCTACGTGCTTTAAAAATAAAAGCACGACCTCTATTCGAGAACTGTCTCTTGAGCAGCTTTTTGCATCTGGTAATAAGGAGGCAACGCCTCTCCAAAATAGCGTTCGCAGTTTTTTGGAGCGCAGGCATTCTGTCAATAAAATTAATGACAATCTTCATCATGATGTCGAAGTCGCAAAGTCTGCACTTAGTCAGTTGCAAACATTTTTAGACAGCTGTCGGTCAAATGAAGATGAAAGCCCTGGTGGCGGAAATAAACTTCAACTTCCAATTCGTCAAAGAGATTTTGATGTATTGAAATCTGAGGTCGAAGTATTTCGAGATCAGCTAGAATTTGGGCCTCCTGAGATTGAGCAGGCAAAAGAGTTATCCTTTCTCATGGAAAGAGTTCGCGACTTTATGATCGAATATGTGAAAGCAGCAGGCAAAACTGCTGGGGCGATAACTGCCGTTGGTGTGGTGGCAAAACTCATGGGTTTTCTTGATGCGGCGCTCGCCGCGTTACAACCATTTTTGTAGGCAGATTAGACATTAATTCGATTGCCTTAGCGTGACAAAACCGTGCCCCGCTTATTCCGCCTTATTCGGTTTTGTTCGATTTTAGCCGGAATTAGCTTGCGACAACGACCGACTAACTCATTGATTAATAACAGTTTTTACGAATCAATTGGCGATTCGTAATGCGGGGGTCGGGTGTTCAAGTCACCCAGGCGGCACCACTTCTTTTCAGATGTTGTATCAAACCAACGTGCCTGCGGGCCGTCTTCAGAGAATTTTTATGACGTCCGGGCAGCCCTCATCGACCAAATCGAAAAGCACGATACCGATAACAAAATTTATATCTTTTCCGTTGGACGAACAGGGAAAGGAAACGCGCCGGATGGTTCTATTTTTTTGGTAGGTTCCACCCATAAATACGGCTCGATTGTAAAAATATCCGGGGCGTTGTTTGTCGATTGTATCGTTGTTGATTTGAATAACTGTTTCCTTATTACTGCCGGTGTAGAAATCTTCCAGATAGAGGCCGGTCACGTTTTTGTCGTATAACTCATCAAATCCTGAGCCGGAGAAATGAAAGAGCAGCCGCTTGCCTTCTTTTTCTTCGACCTTGATGACAAAAACGTAACGAACGAGACTTGGAATTTTCATCAAGTCCATCTTTTTGTAATCGGGAAATGGCTGGTCGCCGGTTTCCGCAATGACGAATTCTGCAAATTCGATCAATTTTGGGTCCGTTGTCAGGTCCTTGATGACTTGAATATCAATCATGATGCCATCCCCCTAAAGTCTAGCGTCTTTTGCAGGTGCGGATAAGTGTGCTCAATTCTCCGATCCAACCCAGGGGCCTTAAACCAGGGCGCGCTGGGCGTTGTTATCGCTGGCATGCTTCGTTGCGGTCTGGCCGGCAACCGGGAATGGATCTTATCCATGCTTTGTTCCGCCCCGACCACGCACGTTTCTGCATGGATTAATGCCACATCTTGTGGCGGCTCTGGCGCGTTCACTTGGGCGATGAATTCCTGGCGCTGATTGATGCCCTCAAACAGCGGTAAAGTGCCCATATTACGCGTATCCCGTCTACAGCCCGCGTCTTATATATGGTGATTGATTTGACTCGAATCAATTATTTTGTTGGTCAGGGGCGCGTGATGTCCGCGTGGGTTTCTGATACCCCAGCGAAGAGAGACACCTCTCCCCGCCGTGACCAATGGATGAACAAGGTGAACGGAAATCGGCCAATCGACTGGCGTCTCCGCCAACGACGATTCGACTCAGAGCTTTTTGAAAAGAACCAATCCTAATCAATTGATATTAAGCGATATTTTTTATTTCGAAATCGGTTCAGTCCATCCTCGGGCGAAAAGCTGTATGAAGACTACGGCGTGGGGAGTTGCAAAAATATGGATTGCGGCGATTTGTTTGCGGTGGGCTGGCAGGGCGCTCAGTGTCAAAGGGTAATGATCGGCCAACAATCCATTGCGCAGCCGAAGTGGTCCAAGTCGCCTTCGTGTGGAATTTTGATTTGACCCGCTAATTCAATTCGTTATGCCAATATATTTCTCACGCTATTTCTATGCGGCCCCGATTGGGCGGTTTTGTTAACCATATTGCGGGTCTGCGGCTTGCAGCACTTCAATACACATTTCAGGCGCGGGCTTATTTGAAATTAAAGGTAAATAGAACGTTAACGTGAATATTTCATTATTATCAATAGGTTATTGCTGGTTTCTGATACTTTCGAAGAGATGAGTGTGAATTTTGCTAAACAACGCCGAAAAAACAACAATCGTAGTTGATTTTTCGGCGTTAACCATTTTGACTATTACTTTGACGATTCAAAGGCGTTTCGAATAGTGCGCATTTGACATCGGCATGCATTATAATCGACCAAAATTATCGATTGTAAATTGTTTAATATCAGCATCTTATTGGGGTTTCATGAGCCAATCCAGAAGCAAGACCTCATATACAATCCCCTGTTCGAGCGCGTTTCGTGATGCCGCCTCCGCTCTTGCTGATCGGCGTGGGATCAATGTCGCTGACCTTGCCCGGTCGATCATTTTAACGTTGCCAATGGATACGGTTGTGAATTTCCCGGACCCCGGTGAACCGGACCCTGGTGACCGTCAAACGGTGATCCTGAAATCCGGCAGGTCGAAAGGCCGCCCCTGGCAACGTAAACCACGCCTGCAGGTGCGGATGGTGCCAGGGCTTAACGTCGCGGTTCTCCGCCGGGCGTTGAATATGGCATTGGCCATGGACCAGGGACGGGTTGAGGTGCATGTTGAGGCCCCAGATTTTGGGTTGCAGTCCGACCTATTGCGGCGACAACGCGGTGCCGAACGCGCCGATGCAGAGGTGACGGCGCTAAAGGCGGCGGTTGCCGCACTCGTTTTCGAGCCCCTAAAAAATGACGTCGAAACCCGTGCCGACGCCCTCTATGTTATGGGCTATCACGCCATGGCCCGGCCGACGGCCAAAGACCTGCGGGCCCGGTTCCGTTTGATGGCGACCATTCATCACCCGGACTCGGATCATGGCTCGCACGTGCGCATGAGCCAGTTGAACAACGCCATGACGTTTTTGAAAAACGATAACGATTGACCACGACCCTTGTCGGATGGTGATCGGCGGCGTAAAAATTATTGAGATTGGGAGAGGAACTTAAAATGCGTCTGAAGAATAAAATCGCTATCGTCACTGGTGCCGGATCGGGTTTTGGCGAGGGAATTGCCGCCAGATTTGTCGAACAAGGCGCGAAGGTCATTGTCGCCGACATTAACGTCGAAAATGGCACGCAGGTCGCTGAAGGGCTCGATAACGCGCTTTTCTGCCACGTTGACGTCAGCAAATCAGCGGACGTCAAGGCTATGGTTGATATGGCGGTCAGCGAATTTGGCGGCCTTGATATTTTGGTCAACAATGCTGGTATCGCCCAACGCCGTGGTCCGATGATTGAGGTCCCGGAAGAGGCTTTTGATCGAATTTACGCGGTTAATGTCAAAAGTATTTACTTGTCCGCTGTTCATGCTGTTCCCGTTCTTCGTGCCCGAGGCGGCGGCGTGATCGTCAACACGGCATCAACCGCCGCCGTCAGTCCCCGCCCGGGGCTAACCTGGTACAACGGCTCCAAGGGTGCGGTCTTGACCCTGACCAAATCGATGGCGGCTGAACTGGCCCCTGATAATATAAGGGTCAACGCGATCAATCCGGTGATTGGTGTAACCGGCCTGACAACCGAATTCATGGGTGGCGAGGATACGCCAGAAATCAGGGAAAAATTTATCGCCACAATCCCACTTGGGCGGATGTCGACGCCGCTGGATATTGCCAATGCGGCATTGTTCCTATCGTCGGATGAGGCGGCTTTTGTCACCGGGGTCTGTATGGAAGTTGATGGCGGGCGCTGTATCTAGTTATGAGTGCGCTGGTGAAGCTACTGATTACCCGACGGTATCCGGACGATGTGCTCGCCCGCGCCGCCGACGATTATCAAGTCACGTTGAACCCAGAGGATGCGCCGTGGCAGGGCGATGAGTTAATCGCCAGGGCTCAGGGCATGGATGGCATTTTTTTCAGTTCGAGCAATAAATTTACGGCGACCGTGATCGCCGGGTTGCCAGCATCGGTGAAAATCATCGCCACCTATTCGGCCGGGTATGAACATATCGATCTTGATGCCGCCAAGGCTAGGGGACTGATTGTTACAAACACCCCCGGTGTGCCGACGCAAGCGACGGCTGATCTGACGATGATGCTGTTGCTCAACGCCGCGCGGCGGTCACGTGAAGCCCTGGAGATGGTAACTCAAAACAAATGGGCCGGGTGGAGGCCGACCCAATTATTAGGCATTCATCCGCAGGGGCGCCGCCTAGCGATTCTCGGCATGGGCAGCATTGGCCGTGCCGTTGCCCAGCGGGCACGGGCCTTCGGAATGAAGATCCATTATCACAATCGAAATCGTCTGACGGCTGACTTGGAAGAGGGTGCCGTCTATCATGCGACACCAGAAAAACTGTTTGCTGTTGCCGATTTCCTGTCGATAAATTGCGCGCTCAGTCCGCTAACAGAAAAGCTAATCAATGCTAACAGTTTGCGTTTGTTTCCCAAAAACGCAGTCATTGTTAATACGGCGCGCGGTGGAATTGTTGACGATAACGCCTTGATCGCGGCGCTCCGGTCCGGGCGGGTCGCCGCCGCTGGGCTTGACGTCTTTGATGGCGAACCCAAGCTTAACCCGGGCTATCGCGATCTGCCCAACGCCTTCCTAACCCCGCATATGGGCAGTGCGACGGTTGATACCCGTAACCTAATGGGCTTTCGCGTGCTCGATAATCTTGACGCCTATTTCAGGGGCGAGCAACCGCCGGACAGGTTGGCATAAAAAAACCGCCCGAGGTTTCCCAAGGGCGGTTTTTAACACTTAGGAGTTATAATCCTAATTGCGGTTGCCGAACAGGCGTAACAAGAAGAGGAACATGTTGAGGAAATCAAGATAGAGCGTCAGGGCCCCCATCACTGATTTTTTCTCTCCAATTTCATGGCCATCAGCGGCAGAGTACATAGACTTGATTTTTTGGGTATCCCAAGCGGTCAACCCGGCAAAGATCAGGACGCCGAGGACTGAGATGACAAACTCCATGGCCGAGCTTTGCAGGAATATATTGACCACCATTGCGATGATAAGGCCGATCAGCCCCATGGCCATAAAGGTGCCCATGGCAGAGAGATCACGTTTGGTCGTGTAGCCAAAAAGACTGAGGCCGGCAAACGCTCCCGCCGTGATGAAAAATACCCGCGTTACACTTTGACCGGTATAGGCGAGGAAAATGTAGCTGATTGACAATCCCATTAGGGCTGAGAAAACCCAGAACAGGCTTTGCGCCGTTGCCGCCTTGATATGATTGAGGCGTGCGGACAGAAATATAACCAGTCCCAGCGGGGCTAACATGACAAGCCATTGTAATGGTGTGCCATAAACCGCCTGCATAAAGGCAGGTGAGGTCGACGCGCCAAAAGCGACGGCACCTGTAACGCCGATACCGACGCACATGTAATTATAAACTTTAAGCATATAGGCGCGAAGGCCGGCATCGATGTCGGCGTCGCGTGCCTGTGCGCCCGTCATTTGAGCGGTACGCAACGTAAACTTGTTGTCGGGGCCAAGGGCCATGGGATTACTCCTGAAGTTGCTTATAACAAAAAACGATCCTAGCCTAAATATGGCATGACTGGGGCCAAAAGCAATAGGAACCGTCGCCCATGCCCTAAAATCAGTTGGCTACTCGTTGCGCAAATGAACCGAGGCTTTTTGCCCTAGCGCCTGCCAGGTGCTGATTAACCCGGCGGTGACGATCACGGAAACGCAGATGATAAGCGTATAGGCAACCACATCGCCCAAAAAAGCCCATTCGGCATGCATCAAAAAGCGGACAACCGCCCAACCGGTTACAGTGCCAATGGACGCGGAAATCACCCCAGTCAGCAGGCCGAGCAGACCGTATTCCAACAGGTAAACACCCAAAATGCGTCGCCGGGAGGCTCCCAGCACCTTGAATACTACGGCGTCGTAGACGCGGCGCTGATGTTCCGATGCAATGACGCCGGCCAAAACCACGGCACCGGCGATGATGGTCAGGGCCGCCGTTCCGGTAATTGCTGCACTAATGCCGACCAGCATCTTCGCCGCCGCCTCCAGGGCATCGCGGACGCGAATGGCGGAAATGTTGGGAAAGGGGTCGGTCGCCGCCTTCTCGACGGCATCTTCGATGGTTCGGTCCGCCTCAACGGCGGCGATGTGGGTAAAAGGCGCACCTTCCAGGGTTCCAGGGGCGAAAATGATAGCAAAATCAAAGCGCAGGCTGTGCCAGTTGATTTCCCGTAAATTGCCAATTGTGGCGGTGATCTCGCGTCCGAGAATGTTGAAGGTCAAGGTATCTCCGAGATCAATGCCAAACCCCCGGGCGAGCCCGGCATCAAGGGAAATTAGCGGCGGGCCCTGATAATCTGCGGGCCACCACGTTCCTTTAACGACTTTCGACTGGCGGGGCTTTTCTGTCGCGAAGGTTAGGGCCCGATCACCCCGGGTCGCCCACTGACTTTCACTGGGGACGTTGGCCTTTTCGACGGCGATACCGGCAATCTTGATGATCCGCCCGCGTAACGTCGGAACCCGTTGGAAACCACTGGTCCCATCAACACCGGTTACCGCCTTGTCGAAGGTCTCGACTTGATCGGGCTGAATGTCGACAAAGAAAAAAGCGGGCGCTTTATCAGGTAGGCGCTCGGAAATCTGTTGCTTCAGATTACCCTCAATCAGGGCGATGGCCACCAAGACCGTCAACCCCAACCCCATTGAGACGATAATCCCGGGCGTGGCAGCACCTGGGCGATGCAAATTGGCCTGCGCCAGCCGCCATAGGGCGTTGGCTGGTGGCGTTAGTCGTGCCGCCCCGCGCATCACTAGCGCCGCGCCAAAACGCAATAAGGACAGGGTTAGGACGCTGCCGCCGACAAACCAATAGGCAAAAAACCGATCATTGGCCGACCAAATGCATAACGTCGCAAGTAATAAGACACCAACGCCGGTGTAGATCCGGTATGTCCATGTTGGGCCGGTGTTGATGGGGGCGATTTTTGAGCGAAACAGGCTTGCAGGTTTGACCTGACAGGCAGAGGCAATCGGCCAGATCGCAAAGGTCGTAGAACTTAATAGGCCGAACCCGGCCGCCAGCAACAAGGGAGTTGGAAATAGCCCGCCAACCGGCTGAATGGGCAGTTGCTCGCCAATTAAGGAAAACAGAATCATTGGTCCGACGCCGCCAATGACAATACCGCCAATCACTCCGACAAGACCAAGTGTGAGGATCTGGATCATATAAATCTTAAACACCAGATCGCCGGGTGCGCCTAGGCATTTGAAGGTGGCAATCGACGCGATCCGTGCGTTCAAATAACTCTTGACGGCCCCGGTAATGCCGAGCCCGCCGACGAGCAAGACAGTCAAGCCGACAAACGACAGGAACAGGGTCATACGTTCAATGAAGCGGCGCACGTTGGGGGCGGCATCGGTCGTCGTTCGGACCCGCCAACCGGCTTTCGGCAGCGCCGTCGCCAGGTCATTTTTCCACTGTTCCTGATCGGTCCCTGGGGTCAGGGTCAGGCGATGGTGGTACCTGATCTGGCTGCCCGGTTGAATCAATTCAGTGGCCGCCAGGGAGGCGGTTGAAACAAGAAATCTCGGGCCAAAAGAGAACACGCTGGCGACGCGATCCGGTTCCGTGACCACCGTTGCCCTGATCTGGTAGGTTGCGGCACCAAGCTTTATTCGGGCTCCAACATCAAGGCCCAACCGGGCCAGAAGATTGCCGTCAACGACCACGCCAAAAAGACCGTTTTGCTTTCGTAACAGATCGGTCAGGGGGCGTTGAGGCTTGGTCGTTAAGTCGCCGATGAGCGGATAGGCCTGATCCACCGCCTTCAATTCGACCATCGCCCGTTTGTCACGTTGATCGACCGGACGGGCCATTGCCCGCATTTTAATCACTTCGGAATAGGCCTGAGAATTGGCTTTCAGGTACGCCTTTTGCTCGGCACTTGCCTGACGGTGAAGCAGACGCAGATCGATATCGCCGCCCAGCAGTTTTGCGCCATCCGCCTCAAGCCCGGCTGTTAATGCAGCACTCAGACTGCCGACGGCGGCAATGGTGGCGACGCCCAAAAACAGACAGATCAAGAAGATACGAAATCCACGAAGACGGTTGCTGAATTCCGCCCGCAGCTCGCGCCATGCTAATGTCCAGGCCAGGGACCAGTCCCGTGTCCAGGCGAGGGCCCAAGTCGGTATCCCGCTCGGGCGCGAACTTGGCGTTGATGAGTGCACGCCGTCAGTCTCCCGCCACGCGCCCGTCGGCGATTTTGACGATGCGTCCACACCGCCCGGCGAGATCAGGCGCATGGGTTACCAATATCATTGTTGTGCCGACCCGGGCCTGCAGATCGAACAACAAGCTCATGATTTCGTGGCCGGTATCTTGATCCAGACTGCCCGTCGGTTCATCGGCCAGCAGGATTGCCGGTTCGGCGGCGAAGGCGCGGGCCAGGGCGACCCGTTGTTGCTCGCCGCCGGATAATTGGCCGGGATAGTGTTTGGCACGTTTGCCAAGGCCAACCGCCTCAAGGTGGTCGCGGGCCCGCTCGAAAGCATGTTCTTTACCGGCAAATTCAAGTGGCAGAGCGACATTTTCCAAGGCGGACATGGTCGGTACCAGATGAAAACTCTGAAACACGATACCAACATGGTCGCGGCGAAAGCGGGTTAATTGCACTTCATCAAGGGTGGTGATGTCCTGACCAGCGGCGGTGACCGTGCCGCCGGTTGCTGGTTCCAAGCCGGCAATGACCATTAACAGCGATGTTTTGCCCGATCCGGAGGGGCCTATCACGCCGATTGTTTCTCCGTGATTGACCTCAAGGTCGATTCCACGAAGGATGTGTACCGGACCGGCATCGCTGTTAAGGTCAAGGTGGACGTCTGTGAGGGCAAGAATCGGGTCAGAGGGTGCTAAAGGCATTATGATTTTCAGACTGTTACCTAAAAAATGGCCGGAGCCCCGAGTGAGGCTGAACTATGCCGCGCTGGCCGGGCTTGTCAACGCCACGCTGATGATGGCGCTGTTTACAGTTGTGTCGCCTTGCGTGGCGGCGCAAGGGAAAACCGTGTTAATGATTGGCGATAGCTTGACGGCGGGATTGGGTTTGCCCCGGGCTCAGTCAATTCCCGAACGCCTTGAAGTCGCCCTACAGGCTGCAGGACTAGCGGCGCGCATTATCAACGCCGGTGTTTCCGGCGATACGACGGCAGGTGGTCGGGCGCGGATCGGTTGGGCTTTGAGCGAAAAGCCTGATGCCGTGATCCTTGAATTGGGCGCAAACGACGGCCTTCGTGGATTGGACCCGAAAGCGACCTATGAAAACCTGGATGTGATTATTGCTAAAATCATTCGCTCGGGCGCACGTGTGCTGTTGACCGGGATGAAAGCGCCGCCAAACTTAGGAACCGAATATGGCGGTGAATTTAACCAAATATTCCCCCGTTTGGCAGCCAAACACAGAATTGCCCTTATGCCTTTTTTTCTTGATGGCGTCGCTGGCATCGCCGAACTCAATCAAGATGACGCCATTCATCCCAATGAACATGGCGTTAGCATTGTCGTCGGTAATTTGCTGCCCTACGTAACGCGGTTGCTGCAGGAGGGCCCGCATGAGTAAGTTGAGCAGCTTCAAGACGGCGTTTGCCGAAGCCGATGATTGGGCGGCTGTCGCCAAGGGACTGGAACAAAAACTTGCCGATTTGGTAAACCCACCCGCCGGATTTTCCCATCTCGGCTTTATTTATGTCACTGATGCCCTCGGCGACAAATTTTCCAGTATTCTAACCTACCTGCGTCAACGAACCGAGATTGAAGACTGGGTCGGCTCGATCGGCAGTGGCATATCGGTCGATCGGCGGGAATTTTTTGGCCGTCCGGCGGCGGCGGTCATGATTATGACCTTGCCAACAAATACGTTTGCGGTCCTGCCGACCCTTCGACATGACATGAGCGAGATCCCGCTTGACGTGCGCCAGTGGATGACACTGGCGACGCCCCCCTTTGGTGTCGTCCATGGTGACCCTCTGACCCCGCGGATTACCCAGTTGCTGGAAGCGCTGTCGTTAGAGATCGAGAACTTGACCCTGGAAATTCCCGGGTTTTTGGTCGGCGGGCTGGCGGCGGTGCCGGGGGATGGCATTCTGGCCGCTGGAACGGCCACGGAAGGCGGCTTGTCTGGAGTGTTGTTCACGCCGGAGATCGAGGTGGCGACGGGGTTGTCACAGGGGTGCGTGCCGGTTGGTATGTCCCATCGGGTTACAGATTGCGTCGACAACGTGATTATGGGGCTTGATGATCGCCAGGCGTTGCCCGTGTTTAAGGAGGACATTGGTGAGTTGTTGGCCCGGGATCTGCGCCGGGTCGATGGTTATATTCACGTTGCCTTCCCCATTGAGGGATCGGACATGGGTGACTACACGGTGCGTAACCTTCAGGGCATTGATATTGAGCGCGGATGGATTGCCGTCGGTGAGGCCGTTAATAAGGGGGATCGCATTCTGTTTGTACGCCGAGACCCTAGCTCGGCGGAGCAGGATCTTCGCCGGATGGTCAAAAACCTGCTTAAACGCCTGCCGGAACCACCGCACGCCGCCCTTTATTTTTCCTGTCTATCACGCGGACCCAATCTGTTTGGACAAGAAGGTCACGAAACTGAAATCATCCAGGACTTGCTTGGTGATGTCCCGCTGATTGGTTTTTTCGGCAATGGTGAAATCTCTAACAACCGCCTATATGGATATACGGGCGTTCTCACGCTCTTTCTTTAATCAAATAGGCGATAAGGTTTCGACGCAATGAAAATGAATGACCTTGGGCGTACAGGCTTGCGCGTCAGCCGCATTTGCCTCGGGACGATGACGTTTGGCGAGCAAAACACTGAAAAGGAAAGTCATGATCAATTGGACATGGCAGCTGAACGCGGGGTGAATTTTATCGATACGGCTGAGATGTATCCTTTCCCAGCCAGCGCCAAAACCTTTGGCCGTAGTGAGCAGATTGTCGGGACGTGGCTCAAAAAACGCGGCAACCGCAACAAGATGGTGATCGCAAGCAAAATTGTCGGCCCTGGCGCACGGTTTGCCCATATCCGGGATGGGCAGCAGGATTTTAGTCGGGACAGTATTCGGCGGGCCGTGGAAGCGTCACTCATGCGTCTGCAAACCAATGTGATCGACCTTTATCAAACCCATTGGCCGGAACGCCCAGTTAACAAGTTTGGACTTTTGGATTTCCCCCACGATCAACCGCAAGGCGATTGGGTGCCTTTTGAAGAGGTCCTGGGGGCCCTGGACGAGCAGGTTAAGGTGGGGAATATTCGCGCCTACGGCGTGTCCAACGAATCGCCCTGGGGGGTGATGAAGATGCTGGATTTGGCCGAGGCCAAGGGGCTACCCCGCGTCGCCAGTATTCAGAACGCCTACAGCATGATTAACCGCATGTTTGAAATTGGTCTGTCGGAAATTGCTGTTCGTGAAGATTGCGGCCTGCTCGCCTATTCTCCCCTGGCGTTTGGCGCCCTGACCGGGAAATATCTGGGCGGCGCCTTGCCGGACGGTTCGCGCCATAAGCTGTTTCCTGATTTTAAGCGCTATTTTCATGCCCGTGCAGAGACGGTGACGAAAAACTATGTTGCTCTCGCTCGTGAACACGGCCTTGATCCGGCGGAGATGGCAATTGCCTACGTCAAATCCAGGCCGTTTGTCACCTCGACGATCATCGGTGCGACAAATCTCGAGCAACTGACGTCCAATCTGAACGCAGAAGCCCTGTCGCTAAGTGAAGATGTGTTAATGGCGATCGAAGCCCTTCATCAAGCGCACAGTAATCCCGCCCCTTAATCAGGAGGGCAGGTCGCCATTAATCAGAGCGTTGAGGTCTTGCATGCGCTCGAAAACCAACTCGGCACCGGCACTGAGCAAACGCTGGCCGTGGCCGACGCCAATGTGGCCGCCGCCGAGAAACCCGAAAACCCGCATTCCGGCGGCGACGCCGGCCTGAACGCCGACAAGACTGTCTTCGATGACGATGGTGTTTTTCGGTAGTGCACCCATGTTTCGGGCGGCATGAAGGAATAGGTCCGGGGCCGGTTTGCCGTGTACGACGTCAGTGGCGGAAAAAATATTATGACCAAAATGGTCCAGCAGGTCCGTTAAGGTCAGGGAATTGCGGATTTTGCCATGGTTGCCTGATGAGGCAACGCATTTTGCTAAAGCCAAAGATGTTAGCACATCGGCGACGCCGTTGATCGCTTTCAGGTTTGTCTTGAAGACCTCCAGGTCGCGGCGCATCACCTCTTGTTCAAAAGTGGCGGGAAGGGTGACCCCATCTTCGATCTGAATTGATTTGCGGATGGAGGCAAAAGATAACCCGACAAACCGCGTTGACGCTTGCATTCTTGTGCACGGCAGGCCTTGTTCGTTCAGATAATCCGCCATCACTTGATTGGCCAGCGGCTCGCTGTCAACCAGGACGCCATCGCAATCAAAGATAATCAGTTCGGGGTGAGGCACGGTCAGAATCCAAAACGCTGCAGTGTTCGTTCCACCTGTGAAACATAATGTCCGCCAAACAGGCGGACGTGAACCAATAGTGGGTAGAGGTTGTAAATGTCCAGCCGTTCCTCAAAAAAGCCGGGGGCGATGGGGCGGTGTTCCTGGTAGCGGCGAAAGAAGGTTTGATCAAAGGTTGAAAACAACGTTGTAAAGGCCAACTCAATTTCGGCATTGGCATAGTATATGGCGGGATCGATCACGCCGCTAATCTTGTTGTTAGAGCACAGGATGTTGCCGCCCCATAAGTCGCCGTGGATTAGGCTTGGCGAGCATGGCTCCATTAATCGGTTAGGCAGAGTGGCGGCGAATTTTTCAATTTTTGTCACCGCAGTTAAGGGCAATTTCTTAATCTTATATGCCTCGTGGGCCATGTGGAGCAATCGATGTTGGCTGAAGAACGCCACCCAATTTGGACTTGGCGGATTGGGTTGGTGTAGGCCACCAATCACCGTATCGAAGTCAAAACCAAATTGTGGGGCCGTAATGTTATGCAGGGTGGCGACCAAATCGGCGGCATGTTCCTGGCTTTGTGTGTTCAGACCACCGCTGGAGGGAAGATAGTCGATAATTAGCAGTTCACGGTCGGAATGATAGACCGCCGGAATGGGCAAGGTCGTATGCTGCTTGAGATAGCGCAGCATGCGGCCTTCCAGCGCAAGATCGCCGGCGGGGCCGGATTTTACGACGATTTGCTTGCCGTCGGCGAGTTTGCCGCGAAAAACGTCAGCGACGCAGCCGCCGGACAGCCGTGCCAGCGCACGAACCGGTTGGTACAGTATTTTTTCCAGTTGTTGCGAAATCGACATGTTTATAAATCGTAGCGCTGTCGAATGTCGGCAAGTAGCCCAATTGAGGCAATTTCAAGCATGTCAAAAACACCGTCGAAACCATCGTGGTAGTAGGGGTCGGGAACATCGACGCGTTCAAGGTCGGGGGCGAAGCTAAGGAACATATGCAAGCGGTTTTCATATCCTGGCGGACAAACGCTCAATAAGTCGCGGTAATTTGACGAATCCATGGCCACAACATAGTCGAAGGTTTTGAAATCTTCGGCGATGGCCTTGCGGCTGCGCAACGCGCTTAAATCAATGCCGCGTGATTTGGCTGTTTTCTGGGCTCGCAGATCTGGAGCATCACCGTTGTGCCAGCCGCTGGTCCCCGATGAGTCGGCTGCTATTTGATCACCTAGGCCCTGCTGTTCAACAAGGTGACGAAAGACACCCTCTGCTGTCGGCGAGCGGCAAATGTTGCCAAGACAAACAAATACAACCTTAATCACAACGGCCTCCTTTGGATTAGGCTACAATTATTGTAGGCTTCTCTACCGGGGGCAACCCCGTATATTAATGGGACGCGAGCTCGGCCAGCAAACCTGACCAAGCGTGTGCTGGCAAGGGCGACGATGGGCAATTCACTCGAGAACGTGTTGACGGACGTATCGGCCTGTCGGATCTGTGAAAAGGATTTGCCACTTGGTCCCCGCCCCGTGGTCAGGGCCTCATCAACGGCACGGCTGTTAATCATTGGTCAAGCCCCAGGGACAAAAGTTCATGAAACCGGCATCCCCTGGAACGATGCTTCTGGAGATCGCCTGCGCCAATGGTTAGGGGTCGATCAGCAGACTTTTTATGATCAGGATCGCATCGCGATCATGCCCATGGGATTTTGTTATCCGGGGCGTAACCCCAAGGGAGGTGATCATCCACCACGACCAGAATGCGCACCTCAATGGCATGACCGGTTATACAAACACCTGCACGCCATCGAAATGACTTTGCTGGTCGGCTCCTACGCACAGGCCTACTATCTTAAGGGATTTCGGCGGAAAACGATGACTGAGACGTGCCGCGCGTGGCGTGATTATGGACCAACACTAATGCCGACGCCCCACCCGAGCTGGCGGACGACCTTCTGGATGAAGAAAAATCCGTGGTTTGAAAGTGATCTCCTGCCGGTCCTACAAGAGCGGGTTCATCGGTTGATTTAGTTTCATGCAGGACAGATAGGCGAAGCCGTCGGGAAAATGATATTTAGGGTGGCGGAGGGCTTATTTTTGATCTATACACACTAAGGTCATATACATGATCTTGGTGTATCCATGCCTCGGTAAAGTGACCCAAAACCCATGCATACAATTGCTGACAACGATTTATTTCATCGCCTTGCCTTCGATAATCCGTGGTGGGAGTTCAAGGCGGACACTCGAATTCAGTTTCGCAACCCGCCTAAACGCACGTTTTTTCCGGCATTTTTCAAACAAATCTCGGGACGCATTGACCATGACGTGGACGTTTTGGCGGGCCCGTTGCGGGCCGGAAAAACCGTCATGTTGCGCCAGACGGTTGCCGGACTGATCGAAAAAGGCATTAAACCAACGGCGATATTTTATTGCAACATGACGGTGCCGAGTTATACGGCGGCCAGCGTTGCAACGTTGTTTGAAATGTTCTGCCGCCGTTACGGTCATAATCGCGACGCTGAACTGTATGTGTTTTATGATGAAATTCAATATGTCAAAAACTGGGAAGCGGAACTTCTCAAATTGGCAGATATACGCCCTAACGCCCGAATCGTCGCGGCCGTGTCGTCGGGGGCCCCCGCAATTGTTACTGGCAAAACCTCGCATGGTGGGCGGGTCTCTACTTTCATTTTACCGCCCCTGACGTTCCTTGAATTTTTGCGCTTTCGTCAGTCGGAAGAAAAGATTTTTGGCCCTGATCAACGCGGTCATGTTAACGCAATGCCGCTTCGCGCCAATGCCTTGGCGGCACTCAACACGGAATTTTACCGCTACATCAATTTTGGCGGGTTTCTTGAGGGCATTATCATGTCCAAGGACGGCACCCCGGCCCCGGCGTTTATTCGCGATGGTGTGGCGGATCGGGTGCTACACAAGGACCTTGCCAGTTTGCAAGGGGTGAACGATGCCCAGGAATTGAACCGGTTGTTTTCGGTGTTGGCCTTTAATACGGCGCGGGAAGTGACGATGGATGAGCTGGCGAAATCGGTTGGTATCGCCAAAAACACGCTTCGCAAATATCTCGATTATCTGGAGTCAGCCTTTTTGATTCGCCGCCTGCCCCGAATTGATCGAGAGGCCAAAAAATTCCAACGGGCGGTCGCCTTTAAGGTTTATTTGACGGCACCCTGTCTCTATAGCGCGCTTTACGCGCCGGTGGCGATGACGGATCAGTTTTTCAAACGTCTGGCAGAAACCGCATTGGTCAGTCAGTCGCTTGGCTCTGCGCACATTGAAAATCTGGCTTATGCCAGTTGGCGTGGAGGCGGCATTGATCTCCTCAGCCTTGATCCTGAAACCGGTCGTCCCGACCATGTTTTTGAACTGGACTGGGGCAATCGTTATGGTCGTCCGGGAAAGGGACCAGAGGAGCTCATTAACTTCGTTAAGGCTACGAACCCTAAAGCAGTACCCTATATTCTTACTTCTAGCATCGCCAGGCCAGCATCCATGGGTGGTATTGAATTTTCTTTGGCGCCGCTCGCTCTCTATACGTATTGGCTTGAACGAAGTGCTGAGACCGGGGTTTCAGGGTAGCACAGACTTGATCTTTATTTGTCCGTAAGGTTTAGGTCAGCCCCGGCGCTGATACTACCATAATATGAGATTCGCATTTGGCGAATTATCCCCTTACCCGGTAATCGATAAATAAATGTTTTTGCTTAAACGCGTCGTTCCCACGTTCCTGCTCATAATAATTGTTCTTGCTGCTGCGACCGTCGGTGCATCCGCGCAATGCAAAGCATTCCCGGACTCCCCGTTGTGGAAGCCCCTAAGCCACGAGCGGGCGAAAAATTATGTGGATCGCAAATTGGGAGGGGACTGGACCCCTTATATTACCCACCTGCAAAAGCAGCTCAGTGAGATTAGGAAAATCATGGCCAGTGGTAAAGGTGCGCGCCTTCGCCAGGGACGCGATATTGTTACTCTGAGCGGGGAAAAGCTCGCTCAATACCTCCGCCTTTCCGAAATCCGTTTGGAAGTGGTTCAATGTCTAGCCGTTGAAGCCGGACCCATGGTGCAAGATGGCTTTGTCGAGACCGATGATGATGAAGCGCCAGTAACGGAAGTCATAGCGCCTGAGCGTGCTAACCCGCCCCGTGCCGGTTTCCTGAAGATAGAGGTCAGCACGTCATGCGCCAACGGGGTGGCGAGATTCAAAGTTAAGAACACTGGACCCGTCTGGCCAAAAGCCGGATCTTTTTCAGTCTATCGTATTGATGGCAATAAGAAGTACGTCGTTAGCTCCAGGCGCCTGCGCCTAAAAAAAGGACAGATCGTTTCATTTGCCGTCAAGAAATCAAAAAATCCAACGGGCAATCTCGGCCTGTTTGTCGAACCATCGTGGTATGACCGTCCTTTCGCCTATGATGCGACCCTACATTGCGTGTAATCGGCGGCTAATCGATAATTTTTTGATCAAGCCGGCATCGCGGACATCTTCAATGCGTACATAGCGGACATCTTCAATGCGTACATAAAGGTGTCGAACCGACGGGGTCGAAGCTCCTCGTCACACAGATAGTCTCGCTCGAACAAACTGGGGCCAATGTGACGCCGGTCACTTCTTTGAGGCCGCACGTGACGTAAAAGGGCGCACTTATCAGCTTCAGGACTTCACCAGAAAACGCAGTTGAGGACTTCAACCCAATGCCGACCGTTAGGACCACCTTCTTGCCGACACCGCGGAAGATATCGCGCCGGGTCATAATCAATCTGGCCGCCATCATTTCACTTCCATGCATTTTTTTGGCCGCAATCGTTTTTTTGTCTGAAGAAGTGAACGATAAAAAGGAATTGGAAATCGCCGCCCTTACGCTCGCGGAGGATATGGAGAAAACGCCACTTAAAGATGGTTGGACGGTCACCGACATTCGTGCGACCGATATCCATCGTGTAGAAATGGATGTCGAAGTCGCACTTCACTATCAGGCGGAGTTTATAAAATCGCGCAAAGGACGGATCCAGTACTCCTATTTGAAGCTGGCCTGCCCTCACACTGACGCTAAAGCCTACCAGATCATGAGTAAGGCACAGAGTGTCTGGGTCCGCCTGCTTTACAATAACGAGCTGATCGTCACCGGTGCCTGCCCAAAATCGGGTCGACCGTCATAGTCGACGCCAATCGCGCCTATCAGTAGCGTTCTCTTCGGCGCACGTCTCACTTACGCAGACGAAGGCGTAAGGCGTTCAATTTGATAAAGCCTTCCGCGTCCCGTTGGTCATAGACATCGTCTTCTTCGAAGGTAACGATGGCTTCATCATACAGGCTGTTTGGTGATTTGCGTCCGGTGACCATGACATTGCCCTTATAAAGCTTGAGGCGCACAGTCCCGGTGACCAGTTCACTGGCCTTGTCGACCAAGGCCTGAAGCATTTCTCGCTCAGGTGAGAACCAAAAGCCATTGTAGACCAGTTCCGCATAGCGCGGCATGATTTCATCTTTTTGATGCATGGCTCCCCGATCCAGCGTCAGGCTTTCGATGGCCCGCCGGGCCGTGAACAACACCGTGCCTCCGGGTGTTTCGTATACACCGCGGGATTTCATGCCGATAAAGCGATTTTCGACAATATCGAGGATGCCGATCCCGTTGTCGCCGCCGAGCGTGTTGAGCTTGGTCAACAGATCAGCCGGGCTCAGTTTTTCGCCATTGATGGCCACGGGATCACCTTTTTCAAAATCAATGGTGATCTCTGTGACCCTGTCTGGCGCGTGCCAGGGTGGGGTGATGCGCGTGTAAATTGAGTCATCGGCACCGACCCACGGATCCTCAAGAACCTTACCTTCGGATGAAATATGCAAAAGATTTGCGTCCTGGGAATAGGGCGATTCACCACGTTTGTCCTTGGGGATCGGAATTTGATGTTTTTCGGCGAACTCAATGAGTTTGGTTCGGCTGGAAAGTTCCCACTCGCGCCAAGGTGCAATAATTTTGATGTTTGGATTGCACGCGTAATAACCGAGTTCAAACCGAACCTGATCATTGCCCTTGCCGGTGGCCCCGTGTGACACAGCGTCTGCACCCAGCTCTGCGGCGATCTCGATTTGACGTTTGGCAATCAAGGGGCGGGCAATGGAAGTGCCGAGCAGGTAAGTACCCTCATAAATGGCATTGGCACGAAACATGGGAAATACGTAATCACGGACAAATTCTTCGCGCATATCTTCAACGTAAATATGCTTAATTCCCATCATTTCCGCCTTTTGGCGTGCCGGTTCCAATTCCTCTCCCTGACCTAGATCAGCGGTGAAGGTAATGACTTCACAGTTATAGGTGTCCTGTAACCAGCGCAGAATGACGGAGGTGTCTAGTCCACCGGAATAGGCGAGCACAACTTTGTTGACGCCGGATTTATTGGAGGAAGAGGGCATGACTGATGATCCTTAATGGCTGGAACAGACGGTTTGTCAGGCACAGATACTGCGCCTAGAAAAGCGGGCGCAGTATAGGCTAATGCTTCCCCTTCGCAAGGGTGTGTGGCTCAAGAATATCGGGGTTATTAGCAAACCATATCCCGACTTTCATTTCTGAGATATGTCCCTTAATGTCACTGTTATGAACATATCTGATATAGTGACCCCGGCGCTGATCCTGGACCATGGAAAGGTTGTCAAAAATACCCAAGCCATGACGACGCGCCTTGCGGACTTGAGCGTCAAAATGCGCCCACATTTAAAAACGGCTAAATCCATCGATGTGGCCCGTCTCGCCCTTGTCGGTAATTTCGGCGGGGTGACGGTCTCGACCTTGAAGGAAGCCGCTTACTTTTTCGACAACGGTATTGACGACATCACCTATGGGGTCTGCATCGCCCCCTCTAAGCTGGATCATGCCGCAGCGTTAACCGGGCGGGGTGCCGATCTCAAAATTATTATTGATAACGTCGTTGCCGCCCGAGCGATTGTTGATCATGGTGGACAGTTTAAGGTTCTCATCGAGATTGATTGTGGCGAACACCGTTCCGGTATCGTACCAAATCACCCGGCCATCCTTGAGATCGCCGAAACCTTGGCGCAAGGCGACAACGCAACACTGGCCGGAGTGCTGACCCATGCTGGGCACTCGTATTTATGCCGAAATCAGGACGAAATTCGGCAGGTGGCCCGTGACGAAAGACAGGCAGTCGTTCTGGCGGCAACGCGGTTGCGTCAGGCGGGATATGCCTGTGATATCGTCAGTGTGGGGTCGACGCCGACGGCCACATTTGGAGAAAGTTTTGAAGGTGTAACGGAGGCTCGGCCCGGCGTCTATATGTTTCACGATCTGTTCCAAGCCGGTCTCGGCGTGTGTTCGACACAGGACATTGCGGTCAGTGTGTTGGCCACAGTTATTTCACAAAATTCAGACCACAACCGCATTCTCATCGACGCCGGAGGTCTGGCCTTGTCCAAGGATCGCTCGACCGCAGCACTTGAGCAAGATCTGGGTTACGGGCTGGTCTGCGATGCCGCTTCCGGCCAACCCATCGATGGCTTGATCGTCAACGGTGTGCATCAGGAGCACGGCCAAGTCACCCTACCCGACGCCAGTTCTCTGGACCGTTTTCCGGTTGGCACGCGGGTTCGAATTTTACCCAACCACGTCTGTATGTCCGCCGCCGCCCACGAGGCCTACAACGTCATTGACGGTGATCAGGTAATTGCCCAGTGGACTCGTTGCAACGGTTGGTAATAGGTGGGTAAAACGGGTGAATCAGGCCCTTAGCCGCTAATCGATATGGGCTTGCGGGTTCGCGTTTCTCGTTCGCTATCTGATTTCAGCTGACCACATGCGGCCTGTATGTCGCGGCCTCGCGGTGTTCGTATGGGTGCCGAATACCCACCGTCGTACAGAATGTCTGAAAACCGACGTATGGCGTTGTTGGACGAGCATTCATAATTTGCGCCCGGCCAGGGGTTAAACGGGATCAGGTTGAATTTAGCCGGAATGTCTTTAACCAGCCGCAGCAGTTCTTTGGCGTCGGCGGCAGTATCGTTGACGCCTTTCAGCATCACGTATTCAAAGGTGATGCGCCGGGCGTTGTTGGAGCCTGGATAGGTCCGGCAGGCGTCCATCAATTGCCCTAAAGGATATTTTTTGTTGATCGGTACCAAGACGTCACGAAGATCGTCACGCACCGCATGCAGGCTGACCGCCAGATTAACGCCAAGGTCTTCACCGCATTTTGCCATCATCGGCACCACGCCAGACGTCGATAAAGTAATACGGCGTTTGGACAGGGAAAGGCCTTCACCATCCATTATGATCTTCAGGGCCGTTGCCACATGATCATAATTGAACAGCGGCTCGCCCATGCCCATCATGACGATGTTGGAAATCATCCGTCCACCGTCTTTCGGGGTTGGCCATTCATCGTAGGAATCGCGCGCCACCATAAATTGTCCGACGATTTCGGCAGGCGTCAGGTTGCGGACCATCTGCATGGTGCCCGTGTGGCAAAAGGTACAGGTCAAAGAACAGCCGACCTGAGACGACATGCAAACCGCCCCCCGGTCTTCCTCAGGAATAAACACCGATTCGGCTTGGTTGCCATCGTCAAATCGGGTCAACCATTTACGGGTGCCGTCGTCGGACCGCTGCTCACGCGAAATTTCCGGTCGGGAAACCCGGTAATGCTCGGCCAATTTCTGACGAAAGGGTTTTGCCAATGTGGTCATTTCGGCAAAATCGGTCGAACCCTGATGGTAAATCCAATGCCAGAGCTGTTTGGCGCGAAAGGGCTTTTCGCCAATCGAGTCTAGCTCAAGTCTTAATTGCTCGCGGCTTAAGCCAACCAGGTTTTTTCGGACATCCGTCATAATGGAGGTCATATGACACCTGTCGGGCGAATCCAAAAGCAAAAAGATGCTGTTGTTAGGTTTTGCAGGCCGCGCTGATCGCTTTGTACGCCGCCGTAAAGCCCTTTAGGGAATAGGTGTCGGTGGTCAAGGTGCCTTTTGATGATGTGCCGCGAACCGTCATACTTGTCCCCCGGATCATTGTTTTGACCAGGTCATTGTCGGCCTTTTCATCGTAGGCAAAGGCGTGGCGATTATTGACGAACAGCTTGGTCGTCCTTTTGCCGATGATAATTTCAGTTTCGCTGTCTTTTTTATAGGTGTAGCCCGCCTGAACGCTAACGACATTGGTGGTTTTGTCTTGAGGTCGATGAGTGATCAGGACAAACGTCTTGCCGCGAACCTTATATTTTCCGCGCATTTTGGTCGGTGCTGATCCCATGAAACAGATCAGTTTCCCATTTTCGCGTTCGGTATAAGCTTCCCAGTCGCCAAAAATGCCAAGTGAGGTCGCCGCCTGAGCCATCGTTGAGAAGCAAATGGTCAACAGGGATGCAAAAATTAAGGTTTGTTTTTTCATTTTCAATTTCTAACGTTAGATTGTGGCCTTGCCAAGACATCGTCGCGGTGCCACAGATACACCATGATTGATAAAAATCCGTTAACCGTTGAAGTCACCCGTGGAGAGATGGTTGAAAGTCGCCATCGCGGATCTGCGATTGTTGTCGATGCCAAGGGAAAAATACTGCACGCGTGGGGGGATACTGATCGATTAATTTATCCGCGCTCCGCGATTAAGCCGTTGCAAGCGATTGCGTTTGTTGAAAGCGGTGCCGCCGATGCCTGCAATGCTCACCCACAAGAAATTGCATTCGCCTGCGCCTCCCATAACGGTGAGCCCCACCATGTAAACGGTGTGTCGGCTTGGTTGAAACGTCTGGGGTTAAGCCCCGACCATCTTGAATGCGCGCCGCACTGGCCTCACGAAGAACAAACCCTGCGCGAACGGCTGGCTGAACATCCCGTCCTTGATGCGGTGTCGAACAACTGTTCGGGTAAGCACACGGGCTTTCTGGCCACCGCCAAACATATGAATGAGCATCTTGAAGGCTATATCGATAAAGAGCATCCGGTGCAGCGCCGCTTGCGCTCGATTCTGTCTGAACTGGGCGACGTTAATCTTGACCGGGCACCCGGCGGTATAGACGGCTGCGGCATCCCGGTTATCGGCATGCCGTTGTCTGCCATGGCGCTGGCGCTGGCGCGCATGGCCCAACCCATTGGGCTGGAAGCACACCGCCGCCGCGCGTGCGAGAGGATTGTCAGCGCGATCATGGCCCATCCCTACAACATTGCCGGACAAAATCGATTTGATACGATCGCCATGACCGCAGCACCGGGACGGTTCGCGGTCAAGGGCGGCGCCGAAGCCGTTCAGGCCGGAATTATCCCAGACCTTGGTGTGGGTTTTGCCGTCAAGGTTGAGGATGGCAGCAAACGGGCGGCAGATGTCATCAGCGCCAACCTGCTCAATTTGTTGGGTGTGCTTATCGGGCCGGCCCAAGCCAAGATGGGTAATTTTTTGAAAATGCCGATCAAAAATGCGGCGGACTTGCCGGTTGGGGCGGTGCGTATGAGTGACGGGTGGGCGGGCAGCTAGAGCAAAGCCGGAGCGAATAGGTTCATTCGCGAACGTGGGTTTGCGGGGATATCCACTAGCTAGAACACTTTCGGTGATCCAAAAATCGCCGGAAGTGTTCTAGCCGCTTTCGGTCTTCCCTACCTCAACTTCGCCCAGCGGTGGGGTGTCTCGGAATTTTTCCATTTTTTTCCTGAGAATCGGTGCACCGTGGTAATGCTCCGGCAGGTCTTCTGTCGGTCCACCCGCCCGCACTGGGCGGGGGCGAAATTTACCTAAGGAAATGATCCGGTCATACATGACGATGGCACCGGCGATGCCAACGTTAACACAGAATTTGGTGGGAATTTTGATGACATGATCGCAGCGCTCCGTAAGGTCCGGCGACAGAGACGCCCGTTCAGGCCCGAGCACGTAAGCAGCACGGGCGGGATGGTGGAAGCTCGGCAACTCGATTGCATCATCGGTCAGCTCGACGCCAATTAGTGCGCAGCCTTCGGGCAGTGTGGTTGAGGCAAGATTTGGGAAGCTGTAAAAGGGCATGTGCGCCAAGCTGTCCGAAGTGTCAGAGCGCCCGCCCTCGACGCGGGTGTAATTGGCGTCGATGGTAAACACAAAGCTGGCACCGAAGGCATGGGCTGAACGGAACAGATTGCCGACATTCATCGGTTTTGAGATACCCTCGACACCGAGGCCGAAATAACCGCGCATATTTATTCTCTCTGGATGCATCTGGAAACAGGCTCTAACCTCACGCATAAGACGGACTTTTTCAAGGAGGTGTCATGTGGGCGCAGTTATGTCGTGATTGGGGTGGACCGGATGATCTGGATTTTGACGAAACGGACGCGCCGGAAATGGTTGAGGGTGGGGTCCGAATCAACGTTAAGGCGGCGGGCCTAAATTTCGCCGATAGCCTGATGATCAAGGGTGAGTATCAGGTTAAACCCCGCCATCCCTTCAGCCCAGGCCTTGAGGTTTCCGGCGTCGTCATCGAGTGCGATGCAACAGTCAGCCGTGTTAAAGAGGGCGACCGGGTGATGGCGACTGTTCATTATGGCGGATTTGCCGAACAGGTCGTAGCCCATGAAAATGATGTTTTTTCCATCCCCGATAACATGGACTTTGTTGCCGCCGCCGCCTTTCCCGTGGTGTATGGCACGTCACATATAGGCCTGAAGTACAAACTGAATATCAAGCCGGGTGACACATTGCTGGTCAACGGGGCGGCTGGTGGCGTCGGCTTGACGGCGGTGGAAATTGCCAAAAAAATGGGCGCAACCGTTATCGCTGCGGCCGGCGGCAAGGAAAAATTGAACGTCGCCGCCGAGATGGGGGCCGACCATTTGATCGACTACAAAACCGAGGACATACGCGAGCGGGCAAAAATTTTTACCCAGGGGCGGGGTGTTGATGCGGTTTATGACCCGGTCGGTGGCAGCGCCTTTGACGCGTCGTTGCGGGCATCAGCGCAAGGCGGACGTATCCTCGTTGTCGGCTTTGCAAGCGGTACAGTGCCGAACGTTCCGGCAAACATTCTCCTGGTCAAAAATATTTCAGTGATCGGGTATTATTGGGGGGCCCACCGTATATTGGCGCCGCAATTGCTTGATGAATCGTTCAAGGAATTGCTGAGTTGGTATGCGGCGGGGGATCTTAAGCCGCATGTTTCGCACACCTATGATTTGGCCGATGCCGGTAAGGCGCTGAAAATGCTGGGTAGCCGTGCGGCGACCGGCAAAATTGTGCTGAAGATGTAATGCCCCAGAAAAGATGTTTCTATAAAGATGTTTCTATGGGGTAGGCTCATCATTCCTGAGTGTGAGTGGTTTTACAGCTGTTGGCAGCTTTGGTTTAAGCAAAATAATGACATTGCCGATCAGCACCAGGGCGACGCCGAGCAGACCAGGGCCTGTCCAATGAAAGTTTTCAAACAGTGTCGATAAGGTGAGGGCGATGATTGGAAAGAGAAGCGTTGCATATCCGGCCCGGTCTGCGCCAATTCGCCCAACCAAGGTCAGGTAACAGCCGAACCCGACGACCGATCCCAACAGGGCAAGGAAAAATAGTGAGCTGACATAGCGCAAAGAGGTATCAAAGGCGAACGGGTCTCCCAGCACGAGATTTAATGTACTCATAAACAGGGCGCCATAAAACATCGCAAGCGTGGTTGTTTCGATCAGCGGTAATCCGCGCTTTTGAAACCGTGCCGAGATCAGCATGCCGCCAGATGCGCTGATCGCCGCTGCTAGCCCCAATGCAAGCCCGGTAACGGTCGGGCCGGACACATTAAACGCGCTTAACTCAGGCCAAAATACGGCAGCAATTCCGCCCAGTCCAAGCGTTGCGCCAAGCCCGACCTGGATTGATATGGGCTTGCGAAACATAATCGCGGTGCCGACAATATTCCAAACAACGAGGGTCGAGAAGATCACCGAGACCAGTCCGCTTGTCAGGTATTGGGTGCATAAATAAATTAGGAAATAATTGAGGCAAAACAGCAATAAACCTTGGAGGGCGATGCGGGCATGGTCGCTTGCGGCAAAACGGATGCGGCGTCCGCTTAGGCGACAAAAGACATACATGACGAAGGCGGCCAGAAAAAACCGGTAGGCAATGGACACCTGAACCGGGACGTCACCCAGTTGCATCGCAACGGCGATCCAGCTTGAGCCCCAAACCAGAACGGTGACGGCGTATAAAATGAAATTGGTCATCATGCCCTGTCTAATGTAGGCCCTTGATTAAGGCAATCGGCAAAAAAAAGGACCGGCAAGAGCCGGCCCCGTAAGTTTGGTGGCGTGGCTAGCGCCATATTCAGGGGAGCCAAAAAGGTTTGTTGTATTCATCGCGGGCGGCTTCGCGATTGATTCCGATATCACGAAGTTGGTGATCGGAAAGGTTCATCAGTTGTTGCCGTTGGTCACGACGACGCTGCCATGCGTAGGCATATTTAAGCACATTGGCCGGAAGCTCGCCGAGCGCATGACCCCATCTCGCCACCGTCGGGGCGAATTGATCAGCATGCCAATTGCTGGGTGAATGAAGGTTCATTTTCATCATCGGCCAGATCCTTTCGTGTCAATCATCCATCGTATTGATGGATGATGCGCGTAATTTCTATCTTGAAAAATAGCCCTAAATGAAATTGATCACAAACGATCTTATTTAATATGGGCGTTAGAAAAAATAATGTGAATGTATGGATACAATTGAATAACTCCCATATGTTTTGGGGTTAATAAGGCGTTAACGACAAATCACCTTGAATTTCACATAGATACTGGTTATCTATTTCGCATGTCCCGGCGCTTGCCACCTCTGAATGCACTCAAGGCCTTTGAAGCGGCGGCACGTCATTTAAGCTTCACCAAGGCTGCCGACGAATTGCACGTTACCCAGGCGGCGATCAGCCATCAGGTTAAGTCGCTTGAAGAGTTCTTGGGCATGGCCCTTTTTCGCCGAATGAATCGCGCGTTACTGCTTACCGAGGAGGGGCAAACGCTGCTTGCGGGCGTTGGCGAAGCTTTGGATTTGATCGCACAGACGGCAGACAAGCTACATCGTCATGATCACGCCGGGATGCTGACCGTTGGCACAATGGATTCCTTGGCGGCGACGTGGCTGGTGCCGAGGCTCGGGCGGTTTCGCAAGTTGCACCCGGATATTGACGTCCGTATATCGACGTCTGATTATATTGCGGATTATTTGCGTGACGGCATCGACATGGGGGTGCGTTACGGACGCGGTGTCTGGCCCGGCATGGACGTAGACTATCTGATGGCTGAAGAGGTCTTCCCGGTTTGTAGCCCCGGGTTACTGGAAAACGGTCCACCGTTGGAAACACCGAATGACCTTCGCCATTACACTTTGTTGCATGACGATATGCGCATTGACTGGCGAATGTGGCTGATGGCAACAGGGGCGACGGACGTCGACACCGACCGTGGGCCGGGGTTTCAGCACTCCTATCTGGTTTATCAAACCGCCGTTGCCGGTGGCGGGGTCGCCTTGGCGCGCAGTGTGATGGTTGAAAGTGAGCTGGCGGATGGGCGGTTGGTCAAGCCGTTCGATTTTTCCTTGCCCGCCAATTATGCATATTATGTCGTTACGCCAAAATCCAACGTTGATAAACCCAAAGTCAGGGCTTTTCGCAACTGGGTCCTGGAAGAAGCCGTCGGCGAGCGCGAAAAAGAGCTGCAAGCGCTTACCCCGGAACTTCAACACTATTATGAAGCTGGGGTTGGCCGCCGCGGCTGGCCCGGCCAACAGGAAGACTGACTGAAACATGAAACCGTGGCAATCCAGAACGCTCACGTTTGCTCTTGGTGGATTATTGATCGTGACCGTAGCAAGTTTCTTTCAAGGAAGGCTGTGGTGGCTCGATCTGTTTGCCCATTTTCGTTGGCAGTATATTCTGGTCGGCTTTTTTCTTATTGGGCCGTGTTTTGCTAACCGCCGCCACTTGTCCATCATCATTGTTATTCTGGGCGCTAATCTGTGGGGTATATCGCAATCAGGGTTTGTCATCTGGGGGAACGCCCAAAATGAGGATCGCCTGCGGCCAAAACTGTCGGCTATTTTTCTAAACACCTACATGAACAACACGCACCATGATCAGGTGGTGTCGTTCATCGACAAAAGTGGTGCTGATATTGTGGTCTTGAGTGAATTGAGGGAGGGGTGGGAAGACGCCTACCGCCCGCTATTTAACAAATACCGTTACCATCAGCAGATCGTCGATCCGGTGTTTGGTCGAAAAAAGCGAAATAGCCTGCTGATGCTATCGCACTTTCCACTCGAAAATCTTGATCATTTCATCGACAGCAAAAAAAATCATGCCTATTTGCTGGCCGCTGATGTGGTTTTACCGACTGGCAAGGTGACGATTGCCGGTGTTCATCTGTCGACATCTTTTACGGCGGTTAGGGCGAGCCATCAGAATTATGAGGTCAACCAGATTATCAGCTGGGCCCGTTCCCGGCCCAGATTGGCATTTATCATGGGTGACTTTAATATGACTCCGTTTGCCGTTCGCTACCAAAACCTGTTGTTGCAATCCGGGCTGGCGCAATCAAATCAAAATTACCGCGCCACATGGCCTAGCCTGCTTGTGCCCGCCGGCATCCCGATCGACCATGTGCTGACCGGCCCGTACGCCCGCCTCGAAAAAATGTCGGTCGGTCCTTACCTTGGGTCAGATCACCGTCCGGTGCTCGTTGAATTATCTCTCAATACGTCGGTTAGTCTTGCAAATCAGCAACATTCCGAAATAGCTCAAGGGCTTCAGGATTAGCCAAGGCTTCTTTATTTTTGATGTCTCTGCCATGGACAATATCGCGTACGGCAAGTTCTGTGATCTTGCCGGACTTGGTGCGTGGGATATCGGCAACCTGGATTACCTTGGCGGGAACGTGGCGTGGCGTGCAATTGTCGCGAACCTGTTGCTTGATTTTCCCCGTTAATGCGTCATCCAGGATCAAGCCGTCGGCCAGAATGACAAACAGGATTACACGGGTATCAAAATTCCATTCCTGACCGATAACGATACTTTCCAAAACTTCGTCCATCCGCTCGACTTGACGATAAATTTCAGCGGTGCCGATGCGAACGCCGCCGGGGTTAAGCGTCGCGTCTGAGCGCCCGTAAACGACAAAGCCACCATGATTGGTTTTCTCAATATAGTCGCCGTGACACCAAACATTAGGGAACACATCAAAATAGGCGCTATGATAGCGCGACCCGTCGGGGTCATTGAGGAACCCGAGCGGCACGGATGGGAATGGCGTTTTGCAAACCAGCTCACCTTTTTCGCCAACCAGTGAATTTCCCTGATCATCAAACACATCGACATCCATGCCGTATACCGCCTGCTGCATTTCACCACGCCAAACGGGTTTGGTCGGGTCACCGGCAATGAAGCAGCCAAGAATATCGGTGCCACCGGAAATTGATACCAAATGGACGTCTTGTTTGACGGCCTTGTAAACGAAATCAAAGCGTTCTGGTGCCAATGGCGACCCGGTTGAGCAGAGCATACGAAGCGACGTCAACGGAAAGGAATTGATTGGTTGTTCGCCGCTGTTGTCGAGTGCCTCGAGAAACTTAGCCGATGTGCCAAGTAAGGTCGCATTCTCGGTTTCGGCGAAATCAAACAGCGCCAACGGCGACGGGTAAAAGGGCGATCCGTCGTACAGAAGAATGGTTGCACCCCAGGCAAGATTGGGCACCAGCCAGTTCCACATCATCCACCCGCAGGTGGTGAAATAAAATACCCGGTCATCTTTTTTGATGTCACAGTGCAGTGGTTGTTCGGAGGCGTGTTTGAGCAGCGCCCCTCCTGCCGTATGGACAATGCATTTCGGCGCCCCTGTGGTGCCCGACGAAAACATAATGTACAGCGGATGGTCAAACGGGAGTTGAATGAAATCAATATTTTGCGGCGGATAGGGCGTTGTCAGATGATCCCAACTGACGGCCTTGGCGATCATGGAAATGTCGGCATTTTTCGCCACATAATCAAATACCACAATCTGTTCGACACTTGGCAATTGATCGCCAATCTTGATTAATTTTTCCAAGCTGTCATGAGTTTTCCCATTGTAGTGATAACCGTCGGCAGCGAAGATAATCTTCGGCTCGATTTGCTCAAATCGGTCGAGCACGCCGCGGACGCCAAAGTCGGGTGAGCATGAAGACCACACGGCACCAAGGCTGGTGGTCGCCAACATAGCGATCACGGCCTCAGGTACATTGGGGACATAGCCGGCAATCTTGTCGCCGGATTTAATGCCGAGCGCCTGAAGAGCCTGCGCCAAGCGGGAAACCTCATTGTATAGATCATCGAAACTCAGACGGCGATGCATTTTGTCTTCACCGCGAAAAACGATGGCGTCCTTGGCCCCACGGTGGCGCAATAGGTTTTCGGCGAAATTGAACCGGGCGTCGGGAAACCACTGGGCGCCGGGCATTTTGTTGCCATCTTTCAGAACGGGGTCGGTCCACGATTGCCCGATCAAGGCGAGATGATCAACCAGGCTGCGCCAGAATTTTTCAGGCTGTGCCACGGAAAAAGTCCACAATGCGTCCGAATCTGCGATATCAATGCCCCAGTCTTGTTCAACCTGAGACATAAAACGGACAACATTGGATTGCGCGATGCGGGCCTCGCTTGGCTGCCAAATCGGTTTGTTCACGCCGTTTCCCCCCTTAAACTGAAATTGATCACGAACCAGTATGGGGTGCCGCAAGCGGCGGTTCAAGCAGGCGGTTTGTCGAGAAAACAACGAGCCGCTTGGCGGTGCGCATCGGTAATATGAGCGGCGATAGTTCGCCACACAGCCCAAAATACCGCCGCGTCATCGGTATACCCAAAGCCCAATAAAAAGTCGGGGATTACGTCAACGGGAACAATGAAATAAGCAAGGGCTGCAAAGATCGCGGCCTTCACGTGGGTTGGTGTATTGGCATCGATTGCGCATTGATAGGCGCTGACCGCTTCCTCTGCGAAGGGAATTTTACCGACGGTTTTGACCAGCTTGGATTTGAAATCGCGCCGCACCAAGCGTTCTTTACGGGATTGTTTTGTCATGGTCCACTGAGCATAATCCCCTTGGTACTGTGTACTCAACCGATAACGAGAAGATCGCTTGATCTGATGATTTTTTCGATGCAAACGAGGATTATAAAATGAACGTTGACGGAATGGCCGCCGTTGTCACAGGGGCGGCGTCGGGATTGGGTGCGGCGACGGCTCGGGCGTTGGCGGCGGCGGGTGCGAAAGTGGCGTTGCTGGACATGAATTTAGCCGCGGCCGCAGAAGTTGCCGGAGAAATCGGCGGCCTTGCGGTTCAGTGCGATGTGTCGGATGCCGCCAGTGCCGAAGCGGCGATGCGCGATGCCTGCGACATCCACGGTCCGGCCCGTGTTGCCGTCAGTTGCGCCGGGATCGCGCCACCGGCAAAAATTGTTGGTCGAGAGGGGCCACAGGACCTCGACGTTTTCATGGCAACGATCAACATTAATTTGATTGGTACGTTTAACATTATGCGTTTGGCTGCCGCCGAAATGAAAGCCCATGATCCGCTGGCTGGCGGTGAGCGGGGGGTGATCATCAATACGGCCTCGATTGCGGCCTTCGAGGGTCAGATCGGGCAAGCGGCGTACGCGGCCTCCAAGGGCGGTGTTGCTGCTATGACCCTACCTGCGGCGCGGGAATTTTCCCGGTCCGGAATTCGTGTGCTGACGATTGCGCCAGGCATTTTTGGTACGCCAATGTTGTTTGGATTGCCCGATGAGGTCCAGAACAGCCTTGGACAACAGGTCCCCTTCCCATCTCGTCTTGGCGATCCGGCGGAATTCGCCAAGCTGGTATTGCACATGGCTGATAACCAGATGCTGAACGGTGAGGTGGTTCGTCTGGATGGTGCCCTTCGTTTGCCGCCGGCGTGAGGTCACATGCGCCTTTTGCTCATCTTGCTCGGATTGTGTTTTGCCTTTGGCGTCAATGCCGAACTGGTCTCGCTTTATGAACGCGTTAAAAATAGGCCTGCGGTTGACACTCGGGTAATCGTTGATGCAACGAAGGCACCTTGGCGTGCGGTCGGGCGAATTAATCGAACGACGGGCGGGCATTGCACGGCAACGGTTGTTGGCCCAAAGCTGGTTTTGACGGTTGCCCATTGCCTGTGGATACAGCGACAACAGCGTCGCCGCAGACTTGAAACGCTCCGGTTTGTGGCCGGTTGGCAAGACGGTAAAACGCTGTTTACGTCCGCCGTTACCAGTTTCTATATTGCGCCAGGGTTTGCCTCGAAAAACCCAAAACATCGAGGCGTGACTGCACGCGACTGGGCATTGGTCGTTCTTGCCGAAAATCCTGTTCCTGTAACCGGGTATATCCGGCCTCAGTTTCTAAACGCTGAAGGTCTTGCCGCCTTGCGTCAAGCCCATACCAAGTTTATCCAGGCGGGCTACAGCATCGACCGAAACGATGTGCTGACCGCCGACCCTGGCTGTGCGGTGTGGAAATTTGAGCCAAAAAGGCCGTTGATCACACATGATTGTCGGGTTTTCCCCGGTGATTCCGGGTCGCCAATTATTTATGAGCTCGCCCCAGGCAAGGTGCGGCTAATTGGAATTCATGCGGGGTCCTTACGTGACCGGCCAAAGGAGAAGGGGTTGGCTGTACCGAGCGCCACCTTTCTGGCCAAAATGAATCAGATGCTGAAGACGTTACATTAGCACGGGGTCAATCACGCAGCCTTATGCATTTTGTCAAACAAAGACAGCAATTCCGCCATATGAAAGGGCTTCAACAAGGTAAATGTCGCACCAAGTTTCGCGCTGTGTTTTAGGTATTGCGGATTTCCAGACATGGCAATGATCGGTACGGCTGGCGCGTCCTGGTGAATTTGCATGATTGTTTCAATGCCTTCGCCATCTTCCATAACCAAATCGGTTAGGACGACGTCAATGCGCGTTTCGTGGAAAATGCCGAGGCCGGTTTTACCGTCTTCGGCTTCAACAACCCGGTGACCGGCGCCAACTAACCCTTCGCGCAGGTGGGTGCGCAGCAACAGATCATCTTCCATGACTAATACGTAGGCCATGATTGAATGTTAACGCACAGGGCTTGAAAGCAAAATTCACGAGCGATCAATTTTTTGCGAGGTCGATCCCATTTGTGCCAAGCGGCATTTGCACCATGGAACGGGGTGGACCGGTCGGTCATGGCCTTTGAATTGGAGGGTTCTAAAAACAAGAGAGCGTCAAATTGATTTGGATCAAAGCGCGACAGCCCAACATAAATTATTAGAAGATCAGCACAGTATCAATTCACATCGATCACATGTGGGGAGGTCAAGTGTTTGGCACATAACAATGGTCCGTAAAGACAAACCAACACCTGACCCCGTGGTGCCGTGTCTTGGCGCGCGCATTCGTGCCTTCACCGAATGGGAAGCCCTAACAGCTGACGAAATCGAACTCTTCAATCGCCGTGTCGTTTGCCGGGACTACAAAGCAGGACAGATCATATTTTTGCAAGGTGACGCCTGCAAAGGGCTCTACTTCATCGAAAGTGGGCTGGTCGCCGTGCGCAAAATCGATGATGAAGGGCAATCGGCCATTGTTCGGCTTTCCTATCAAGGAGACACACTCGGTTATCGGCCAATGTTGGCGGAGGAAAATCATAGAGCGACGGCTGAAGTCATCAAGGAGGCGCGGATTTGCTTCGTCGATGCGCCAACTATGCAGGGACTGCTGCGCAACAATCCCATGCTAGGGATGCGTTTTTTGGAACATACCGCGCAGGCCCTTGGCGAAGCCGAGGAGCGCCTGTTCCAGATTGCCGCATTGAGCGTACGTACCCGTATTATACATTTCCTGGTACTACTTTGTGATCAGTATGGGACAACGACCAGCGATGGAACCTTATTTGTCGAGTTGCCAATGACCCAGCGTGATCTGGCTGAAATGATCGGTGCCCGCCCTGAGTCCGTATCGCGTGCGCTGCGTAATATTCAGAACGACGGGCTGATGAACCTGAGTGGACGCACGGTCCGTGTGGACCGGCTGGATCGATTAATAGAGGAACTGCACAATCCGGTCTCTCACTGATACCCGGCATCACGATGCGATGGACGCCTTACTGAAAACCAAGGAAAGTTGTTTCAGTCGAAAATTCTCATTGCGGCTTTGTTTACGTCATCGAAGTCGTCACCTGATGCAAAGTGCAAAAGAGTCTGGACACTACGCGTGTGATGAGATCGCCTACGTCAAAAAGTCGATGCAGAAATCAGTCGCCTGCTCAAAATCGACACGTCCGGTGACTTCAATGACCGGAGATTGGCTTAAAACAGGGATGTAATCTTCCTTATTTGCAGATACGTTCCCGAACGGCCCCTTCCCGTCTTCGGGCGCGAAGAACGGCCCGGGTGGTTTCATTACCGCGCTTAAAAGATCAGGCCGCTCGATGATATCGATGTGTTGGAAGCGCGTTGGCGCGTTGGACTCTCGCCGCCAGTTGAGAATTAGAAACCCGGACAGGCTGGCTTTAAGCTGGAAGCGGCCCGGGCCGAAAATTTGATCGACCAAGGCATCGTATTTTTCTTCTAAGTCCCATATTTCCTGAGCCGGAAGAGTGATGATTTCGCGTTGGCGCGCAGACGGAATGACAGACGTTAGCGATGGGTTATGGAGGACGGTGCCGGGATTGATACGCGGGTGCTTCGGCACGCCTCTGACCACGGCTTGCCCCTTTTCAAGGGCAATCAGCGAGCGGTCATTGCTGATGAAATCGAGACCGCGCCGCATCAAATGCATCGCAAGCGTGGACTTGCCGCCGCCGGAAAACGCGGCAATTGCCATCCCTTGACCTCTATGGGCGACGCCTGATGCATGACAAAGCGCCCAGTTTCGTTTAAGCATCCAGCCAATGTATTGCGAGACCACCAGATTGATGACCTGATTGTCGTTCTTCATACAGTTGCCAAAAATGACCTGCACGTCGGCACCCAACAAATACTGCATTCCAGAGCGGACCTTGCGACACGCCCGACCGTCGGCAAAATCAACATAGCTATCCTTCCGTCCAACCTTGCCGACTTCGCGCGGCCAATCCAAATACTTGAGTTGTAAATCAGGGCAGGGCATCTCAAGCGCAGTGATCTGAATGTCTGGATGATCGGCATCGACCAGAAAAGGGGTAAAATAAACAGTCAATCGCTCAAAAAAATCACGCGAATTCGTCTGCACCTGGATGACGCAAGCCCCACAGGCAAGGGTCACGAGATATGGTGTCTCAATGCCCGCACACACTTGTTTTGCCAGTTCGGCAATACCGGTTTGACGGTCAGCCATCAGGAAGCGCCACGTCGTTTCGCCCGCTGTGCGTCAACCACGTGGTCAGACAATAAGGCGGCTGCATCGATGCCGTGAGCGTCGCGAAGGCCTCTAAACCCACCAAATGCGCTTACTTCAAAGACCATCGGGCCTGCAGATGTTTCGACCACGTCAACGCAGGTGAAATCGAGACCGAAAAGGGCTTGTGCTTTTTCGGCTATCTTGAGAACATTAGTTGACGGTTCATGGGCGGTGTAATGCCCGCCGCTTTGGATCGTGGTGTTCCAACTGTCCTTGTCTCCAACGCGGGCGTATGTGGCAATATACTTGCCGCCAACAAACATCACCCCGAGGTCCTGCCCTGGTATGTCGATCCTTTTCTGGATGTAAATCATGCTATTGCGATTGGCGAAGGCTTGCAGGGATTGACGCCAACCGTCTTGGTCGCGATTTATTACTGTCATCCCACGCGCTTTAGTGGAAAATAGGGGTTTGAGAACAGCCTGGCCGAATTTTTCCACGGCCTTGGCGGCAGCGTCTAAATTTTCAGTGATAACGGTTTGCGGAAGCGGTATCCCTCCTGCACGCAGAGTCACTGTGCAGGAAAGGCGGTTGACCAGTTGCAGGATAGCGACGGGGTGAGAGTAAATTGATACCCCGGTGGTGCCAAGGAAGCGCAACAGTTCGATCCTGTTGAGGATGTTCGGAGAATAGACTTCAGCGATTTTTTTGACGATGATTGCGTCAAGCTGGCATAGGTCGTGGCCTTCAAAACCAACACTGCCATCGGCAAGCGAGACATCAATGCCGGCCATGTCAATCAGCAATCGATGCCCCGTCTTGTTTGCCACCGCGTCGGCAAGGGCTTCCGAAGACCACTTTCCCGGAATGCCCACGACGCCAATCTTGAGCGGTCGTTCAGTCAACCAAAACCTCCTCTGGAAGGCGATATTTGGTTAGGCTGCGCCCTGAGGCGGCAACGATGTCGTCGAGCAGGTAACGTGAGCGCAGGAGCATGTCCTGGGCGATACTCTTGTCCAAAACAAACCGAGTCGAGGTGACAAACGATCGGGCGACGCCCAGCGCAAGGCGAAGTTCGAACGTCGTGTCGCCGACCTCGTGAGCAAACTCCCCGGCAAACTTCTTGAAACATAAAATTGTCTGATTGACCCGTTGGCGGACCGCCGGATCATAAGCCTGAAGGCGGAAATTCGACACCAAAAATACCGATGCATCTTGGATATAATCTTTCATTTCGGCGCGGTGCAAATCGATAAAACGAACCCGCTTGCTCTTAGGGTCGAAGATCACGTTGTCGATATTAAAGTCACCATGAACAAGAACCTGAAAGGGCGAATGCAATTGATTCTCAACCATTTCCGCCAGAGTCAGGGAGTCTTCGAAAGAGGGAATGAGGACGCCTCCCATGTGCCCTTGTTGAACGAAAAATTCAGGGTGTACGGCGTAAATGTCACTGAGTCGGGCACGGATTTGACCAACAAAATCGACGGGAGCGGTGTTTTTTTGACAGGTCTTGCGCCAGCCCGTGCGTAACGTTGCCGAGATGTGACCAAGCGCCGTCTCCAGTTCCGTGCGATTCCCGCGCAAAAGTGTGTCCTCGAATGTCAATCCATTCAAATACTCGAATAACAGCGCCCCGGTGTCTCCCTCCTCGTGATGGGCATAAATGGTTGGGGCAATTCCTGGCATTAAGGCATCCCAATAATCGACACCGATTTTTTCGCGAAACAGTTTGTCTTGGCGGCCTTGTTTGAAAATTACCATCGTCGCGCCATCATCTTGGTTACGGCTTGAGACGAGATCAATACGGCACCCTGACTTGGTTTCCCCCATGGCTTCCAGCGACAGGTCTGCGAGCCGTGGGTTCAGGTCTGCGGCATTCAGGGTTTGCTTCAACGCATCGAACTGACCAATTTTTATACGGTCACCAAGAAATGCCGACATCGCTGCTTCACCGATGTTGAGCAGTGAGTCGCCCATGCGTTCAAGGTATCTGGCAATGAACAGCACTGTTAGTAGGCTTTGAGTTGCCTGCCCATGGGATAGATCGGTCAGTATTCGTTGAAAGAGTTCGGCGTACAACTCGTCAATTCGGTGTTCGACCCGGCATAACGTGATCGCCTGCTTGGTATCATCGTTTAGAATGACGTTTTCAATCAGACTGGTTCCGCTGATCACTTGTTCAAAAAGATCCTGAAAATCGTATTTTTCAAGGACTTCATGGTCTTCAATATAGGGCAGCTGGCGAACGGCTTTTTCACAGAAGTCGGCTATTTTTTCAAGATTGTCGGCGACAATAACGACGGCTGTTAAGGACGTCGCATGCGACGGTTCCTCATCGGATGAAGAGGTCACCGTGGAAAAACATTTACGCTGGATCGTGGTCTTCAAATTATCGATATAGTCGTCTCGGGCAAGAATGCTGTCGAGAAGGTCCAGCTTCGGTGCAAGGATGTACTGTTTAGTGCGTTCGAGCTGTTTTTGAACTTCAAGGATCAGAAATCGAAGGTTCTCTTCGACGCTTTCAAGAATGTACATGGTGGTTGTTAATCTGCCGAGATGACCAATGCGTTCGGGTCGCCACCCGCCGCGATATCGTTCTCTTTCCAATCCAGAATAATATGCAATTCCCGGCGGTCCCGCTCGCTGCTAACGCGCACATTCAGACGAATTAGGCCGTCCGGGCTGACCGTTATCTCGCCATCATTATCGGCCAGCGACAGCATCCCGTTGCCAACGCCGTCGGTGACGGCCTTGAGATACTTTTTGATAGACTTTCTGTCTTGGAGGCTGACGTGTTTAAAAAGATCTTCTTTGTTCATGGTTCAGCTCCATTCCTGCCGCCCGGGTTGCGCTCTATCAACCTGAGGTAACGGAAATTCCTTTGGGTTCTTTGGCGCGCCATGAAAGTTTAAAGGTGACGCTTTCTTCTCGGCCTTTGGTCCGAGCCTTAAGATCGACAGCGACGGTTTCCGACGGATGGATCATAACCGTTTCCTCGCCTCGTTTGAATTGTACGACCCCATTCTTGAGACCAGAGACAAGTGTCTCAAAGTAAGCGACGGCGTCTTCGCGGGGCATGCGGCCTTCGAAATTTACTTTCGATTGCGCCTTACGCCGCGCCTTTTTCTGCTTTTTTGCCAGTTTTCTAACATTTTCCGCTGCTTTTTTTGCGCGTTTTGCTTTCGCCGCCGCCATTTTTTTTGCCTTAGCTCTTGCTGCTTTTTCCGCAACCGCCTTCTTTAAGGCGGCTTTTTTCGCCTTGGCCTTTGCCGCCTGTTCCGCTTTGGCCTTTTCCTTGGCAATTTTTTGCGCGGCTTTTTTCGCCTTGGTCTTTTCCGCTTTTTCTGCCGCTGCTTTCTCTTTAGCGATTTTCAGGGTGGATTTTTTTGCGAGCTTTTTTTCTTTGGTCTCGGCAGCCTTTAGCTTGGCGGCGACTTTCTTTTGCTCTGCCAGTTTGTTTTTATCGGATTTTTCCGCGGGCACCCTAAGATCTGCAACGGCTTTCACACCAATTCGACTGCCGGCTGCGGTCTTCTTCGGGGCAGGAGGTGTGGTCTTGGCGGCCGCAGGTGTGGCCGATGCATGGGTACGGGTAGCGGCCTGTTTTACGGCGGGCGTAGCCGTTTTTCGTGCGCCAGGTAACGTCGCTTTCCGTGCAGATGACGTCGCGGTTCTTTTTGCGACTGGTGTTGCTGCTTTCCGTGCGGCAGGCGTTGTGACTTTCCTGGTCGTTGGTTTTGGGCTTGCCTTTGTGGCGGGCGTTGCTGCCTTTCTAGCGCCAGAGGGTGCGGCTGGTTTAGCCGTTGCTCGGGAGGCTGGCTTGGTTGAACGAGAAGATGCCGATGTCACGGAAGTGCCGGTTGACGTTTTGTCTTTTTCACTAACCGCGCTTTGAGAATTTTTAGCGTCTGGAGTTTTAGAAGGGGCGTTGCGGTTGTTTGTAGCCACTGTCTTACCTTTAACAGGCATTCTTCTTCTCCTAGAGTGATCCTGTCTCGGACGGGCGAAGACGCCAATGACAGAATTGTTGGTTCCCGAGACGTATGAGCAGGCCTAAATAATAAGCGATTTAGGTGCCAATGTTAGCCCAAAAACACCACTCAGCAAACAACAAGTCTAATTTAACCGTATGATATTTTGGTTTTCATTTGATGCTGTATTTGTTTCACCACATCTTAGGCCGCTGAATTCGTCCGGGCGTTCAAATCAAATAATTGTCGTCAAACGATAAAACTCAGTCGATCTAAAGTCTTTGATGCCTTGCGGCGTCAGTGCGACGTCATTGCGACGATACTTGGTCCGAAACACATTGCCGAATGGACCATTATAAAGGTCAAAAAGATATTCCTTCACTGCAGCATCGTAAGCGGTGTTTACGGCGGCGATGCCGCCGCTGTGGATCAAGGCGGCGACGCGATCATCCCGTCTGGCATGAACCATCAAAATCGATCCGGCCTGACGGGCCAGTTTCAACTCGTTGAACAGGCAGAAAAACGCGCCGCCAGGGTCCATGAGCATTGGTCCGGTGTGCAGAAGTGCGGTGTAGACCATGCCGAGAGAAAGCCCAGGGTCGGTGCAGTCGCCTTCAATGTTATCTGATTTTTCTTTGATGTGTCACACTTCGTTGGCAATCTGGGCATCGATATTTAGCGATTGGTGACATAAGTCATCGCGGCGAATGCCAGGTTAGCGCACGCTTGCAGTACGTTCAAAATCCGAATTGCGTCAACCCGCACGAAAAGAGGGCTTGGTATGAAAGCGACAACATCAACCATTTCCCGCCGGGAGTTGGTCGGGAAATTTGGCAAGGGGGCAACCTTAGCTGCTGTGGCGGCGGTCGTTCCCGCAGAGGCAAAATCGGCGGTTACCCAGGGTCCTGTGCACTATGCGATGGTCATTGATGCGCGTAAATGCACAGGCTGTCACGCTTGTTCTGTCGCCTGTAAGGCAGAGTTCGAGGTTCCCTTAGGGGTTCACCGGTCTTGGGTGGAATATGTCGAAAAGGGAACCTACCCCAACGTATCACGGAGTTTCCTACCCCGTCTGTGCAACCAATGTTCGGAGCCGCAATGCGTTACCGTCTGTCCGACCGGGGCAACATACGTGCGCAAAGAAGACGGCATCATTGTCGTCGATCCCGACATATGCATCGGCTGCAAATATTGCATGCACGCTTGTCCTTACGACGCCCGCTTTATTAACCCCACGACCGGTACGGTTGATAAATGCGATTTTTGTCAACATCGCGTGAGCAAGGGCCTTGAGCCATCGTGTGTCAACACCTGCCAGGGCAGAGCGAGAGTTTTTGGCGATCTGAACGACCCGAACAGTGAAGTGGCCAAATTGGTTGCGACTGAGCCTGTCACAGTGCTCAGGCAAGAGATGGGAACGAAGCCGAACGTATTTTACATCGGCGCTGATCATGCGGACGAAAATGACTTGCGGGTCCCCGGCCAATACGTCCGGGTCGACACGCATCGTCCCGTTCTGGAACGGAGGTAAGACCATGCAAGAATTACATTGGGGTCTCCCAGTTATCGGATACTTGTTTTTAGCGGGTGTTGGCGCGGGTGCCTATACCGTCAGTTCGTCAATTTTGTTGCGTGGCGGCGGCGGCGGATTCCGTGGTGACCACTTTAACATCGCCCGTTACGGTGCCCTGTTGGCGCCACTCCCCTTAATTCTCGGAACCGGTATGATTATTTTCGAACTGGGAACGTTCCAGGCCGCCCTCGCACAGGGTGATATCGGATTGTTTTTCCGTTGGATTAACTTGTTCCTGACCATGAACTTGTCGCCGATGAGTATCGGGTCGTGGATACTGGCCGTGTGCATTATTGCCAGCGTAATCTATGCGTATACCTTCCTGGCTGAGGGAAGTGCCCCAGACGACGATAATACAAAATTGCGTCGTGGGTTGGCGTGGGTCGGTGTTCCGCTTGGTATTTCCGTTGCTGTGTATACCGGTGTCTTATTAGGGGCGATGCCTGCCCGTCCATTCTGGAATTCGCCGGTGTTGGCGCTTCTGTTCCTGATATCGTCATTGTCGACCGGCGTTGCAGGAATCCTGCTCATGCGGGCCTTGTTTGGTAAACATGACAAAGCACCCGGCGATGTCGCCGTAGGAAGTGGTGAAAGTGAAAGCCGGGCGACTTATCTGCTGGCATCTTCCGATGTCCTGCTGATCGGTTTGGAAATTCTGACCATCGTCCTGTTCATTTTGTTTGCCCAGTTGACAATTGGCAATGTATCGCAAGCCGTGTCGGTAATCCTTCCCGGGGGCGATTTGTCGACCCTGTTCTGGGGCGGTGTTGTCGTCGTTGGTCTGTTAATTCCAGTATTGGTCGAGCTTCGTTTTGTCATCCCGACCTTACTTGACCATCAACCCTATTCCATGCCGCGCGGCGTCGAGATGGCGGTCTGTGCCGTCATCCTGCTGGGTGGTTTTATGTTGCGCTACGTTGTCGTCGTGGCCGGCCAGATGACCGGCCCCATGGGAATTTGAGGAGGCAATTATGTTAAACCGTCGAAATTTTCTACAGATCGGCGCCGTTGTCCCACTTGCCGCGTTGACTGGTGAAGCCCTCGTCCGACACGTTTCTGCGGGGCCGGTGATCGGTGGCAAGGATTTCTCGCCAATCACTGGCAAGGAACGCCAGGCAATCCCCAGCTCATGCTGGCAATGCGTGACCCGTTGTCCCAACGTTTCCTATGTCGAGGATGGACGCCTGGTCAAGATTGAAGGTCAGCCGAAATCGATCCGCACCAATGGTGTCATGTGCTCCAAGGGGCAAGGTGGCGTCGGCCAATTCTCCGATCCTGACCGGATTCTTTATCCCATGCGCCGGGTTGGAAAACGTGGCGAAGGCAAGTGGAAACGGGTCAGTTGGGATGATGCCCTCACCGAGGTTGCCGCCCGCATGAAAAAATTGCGCGATGCGGGAACACCAGAAAAGGTAATGTTCCATTATGGTCGCATGAAGGCAAGCCACTCCAAACTTATCAAGAGTCTGTTTCTCGCCAATTATGGCACCGGGACGATCGGTAACCACACGTCAATTTGTGAGGCCGCCAAATGGACGGGACAGGAATTGACCTGGGGTGGTCACTATGAGAATTGGGACTTCGATAAGACCAATTTTGTGCTTAATTTTGGGTCTAACGTTTTGGAAGCCCATACCAATCACATACCGACGGCGCATCGGCTAATCAAACGCATCACTGAAAACAATATCCGCTTGGTGACGTTTGATGTTCGCTTATCGAACACTGCCGCCAAATCTTCCGAGTGGGTTCCGGTAAGGCCGGGGACAGACCGCGCGGTTCTTCTCGCCATGTGCAATGTGGTGATGAGCGAAGGTTTGTATAAAGGCGACGGTGAGGCGTTCTTAAAGTTCGTCAAGGTTTCTGCCGGTCGGGATGCTCCCATCAAAGACAAGGTGGCGGCGCTACAGGCGCATCTTAGCCAGTATACGCCGGAATGGGCCGAGACGGTCAGCGGCGTACCCGCCGACAAGATCAGTGCCCTCGCCCGCGAAGTCGCAACCACCAAACCAGCCTGTGTGATCAGCTACCGGGGTGCGGTCGCCCATCACCACGGTGCCGATACGGAGCGTGCGGTGCAGATGCTGAACGCCATTACCGGCAACGTCGACCGTCCTGGCGGCATTTGCAAGGCGGTTGGCGCAAAATGGAAATACCCCAAAGGGCCAAAAAAGAAACCGAAATCTCGCAAGCTTAAAATTATTGATGGCTTGCCCGGTGCGGCGAAACTCCCGACTCACCACGTCAACCATCAGGTCTTGAAAATGATCAAAGATGGCAGTGCCGGACGACCGGAAATTTATATGTGGTATTGCTACACGCCGGTTTACGCCAATGGTGAAGTTCAGGATAACATCGATATTCTCAAAGACGAGAAATTGATCCCCTTCAGCGTTTGCGTCAATCCGTTCTATGACGAATCAGCGGCACTGGCTGACCTTATCCTGCCCGATACGCCCTTCACCGAACGCTGGGGCTGGGAAGATATGGTCTCGCCGATGCAAATCCCGGAATATTATATCCGTCAGCCGGCAGTCAAACCGCTTGGTGACTCCCGTGACTTTGGTGACGTCTGCATTGACTTGGCGGATCGTATGGGCTTCCCGCTTGGCGTTAAAAGCCACGAAGAATTCGTCAAGGTGTCTTGTGAAAAGACGCCGGCGGTCAAGGCGGCGGGTGGCTTTAACTATATGAAGGCCAACGGTGTCTACCATGATCCAAAGGCAAAACCACGGTACTACTCCTATCGGAAGGTCCTAAAACCCGACGCGTACCTGAAAGAGGGAATCGTCATGGACCCGGCGACGGGTGTCTACTGGAATTGGAAAAAGGCCAAGGTGGCAAGCGAAGAAGAGGCCCTCAAAAAAGGCTATACCCACACCAAGAAATCCTACACGGCCTATGTCGGTCAGGACATCGATGGCGTGGTCTACGCAGGCTTTAAACCGGATAAAGTAAATAAGTCTGGATTCCTGGAGCTCTATTCCGAGATCGTCGAGGCCAAGGGGTTGCCTGCCATGCCGTCCTGGACTGCGGCACCGGAACATGAGGCAATGAAGCATGACGAGCTGATCTTGACCACGTTCAAGGTGGCGGCGCAGATTCAGTCGCGCTCGGCAAACTGTAAATATCTGACCGAGATCTCTCACGACAATCCGGCCTGGATAAATCCAGAGACGGCGGCGGCAAGGAATATCGCCGACGGTGATGCGATCATCATCAGCTCTGAATATGGTGATCTCAAGAACACCGCCCGGGTGACGCCGGCGATTGTTCCCGGAACTGTGGCGATTTCCCATCACTGTGGTCACTGGGAATATGGGCGTTATGCCTCAGGGAAAAAGGCACCTGATGGCAGAACCGAAGCCGATTCAGATCGCATCTGGTGGACATCGAACGGTGCTCACCCGAACTGGATCATCGGCAACAGGGCCGATCCCATCTCAGGTCAATTGCGTTGGATGGATACAGTGGTGACGGTCAAAAAGGCTACCGGAAAGGCCAGTGTTCGTGCGTAAAGCGTCGCCGCCTACCGACCATGACGGATTGGCCAAAAGTGCCATAGAGCGGAGCCAGCTCTATGGCCTTCTGGCCACCGTTTTCCGGCGCGAACCCACGGTTGAATTTCTCTGCCGCTTGAAAACACCGGAACTGATTGTCGCTTTTGCCGGTGTCGGCGTCGACCTTGGGGATGAATTTGAAACCGAAAAATTTGCTGATATTGCTGCCGATTTGGCGATTGAATATACGCGATTGTTTCTTGGCCCGGGAAAACATATATCGCCGCACGAATCGGTACAATTGAAACGCGGCAGCGGCATTTTGTGGGGCGTCGAGACATCGGCCGTCCGCCAGTCTTACCGTGACGCCGGCTTTGATCTTGGCGAAACTGAAATCAATATACCCGATCACATCAGTGTAGAATTGGATTTTCTAGCCCTGCTCGCCAAAGCGGAGGCTGACGCATGGACGGACCAAAGCCAAGCCCGAACATGTGAAACCCTGTACCTTCAACATGACTTTGTTTCCCAGCATCTGGGAAAATGGGCCGGGGCGTTTTGTAACAAAGTCGAAGAGCAGGCCGCGTTTGCCTTTTATCCGGCTTTCGCCAATCTATTGCGCGGGTTTCTGTCTGGCGAAAAAGCTGAAATTATTGATCGGTTGAATACGGCAAACGCAATCTTACCACCAGAGAATGACCGCCCTAATGACGCCGACCTTAAATCTAACAACGGCTAACGGGCGATTTGCCCACAGGCGCTCGTCGGGATCGTGCTGGTCCGTGGCAACATCAATAAAAATTGCCTTTCTGGCTTTGGCGGTGGTGACGCTTGCGTCAACATCAGCAGTGGCCTGCGGTTGGTGGGGTGATGGTGAAAGCGATGAGGTTGAGACGATTGATATTGGCAAGGATGGGAAGCCGGTGTCACAGAGCGAGATGCAGACCCTTGGTGTGGCCGCGCCAACCGGCGGATCGCCCTTGGTTTTGGATCGGCGTCAGTCCTTGGTCGTTCCATCGCCACGGTCCGGATTTGGTATCGTCGTCCAATGGGATGGCACGGCAATACCCTATCGAGAGGCCGTCGGGGGAAAGCCCTTATACGCGATCCAGCAGCTTCGCCAGGCGGGTTTTCTGACGGTCATTGACCTTGGCACGTCGGCAAAGGTCGCCACCTTGCACCGTCAGGAAACCGAAGCTTTGGGCATGACCTATTATTCTATTCCGCTCACCGGTGCCGCTCCAGGCTTTCAACAGATTTCGCGCTTCAGTCAGATTGTTTCAGTCAAGAAAAACCGGCCTACATTGGTTTTTGGCGCTTCGGCAACCCTGCTGGGGGAAATGTGGGTCGCCTATCGTTTGCACATGGGGGCGAGCAAACAACAGGCAATTCACGACGGTTTGCGGCTGGGGGTGCTACCCGTGTCGCCGCCGGGGAAGACTGATCGTGCGGGCAATGCAAAAAATTGACGTTGCGTACACGGTTACAAGTACCAACGAAACAGCATTGGCGTGTTTAGCAAGGCGGTCCGAGTTTATTCTGCCAAAACGTTTCGCTTGGCCGACAGTTCAAGCATGACCTACAGCGTATTCGTTCTGGGCATGATCTGTCGGGAGAGGCGCAAGATAAGGTAGCCAAAGCCGACACCAAGTGTATTGGCGACGCCATCCAAGAGACTTGGTGTTCGACCGGGAACCAGGGCCTGAAGCCCCTCCAGGGCCGCGCCATAAAAGATAAGCCCAACCAAAACGTGTTTCCGATGATCGGGGAAGGCCATGCATCCCGCAAGGCCCAATACGCCGTAGGCGAGCAGGTGTTCAAGTTTGTCTGAAAGACCTGTTTCCGGGAGTGCCGCCTGGGGTATAAGTGAAAGCCATCCAACTCCGAATACTCCAAGCGCAAAGATGGCTTTTAATATAATATCACGTCTCAATGTTCGCCCTCTCTTTTGGGAAGTATTTGCGTTAAAGCGGAGCGTAAAACGGATAATCCAGCGAGATACAGATGGCATAACGTTGGCAACAATGCAGATGCGCCCATGATAAGGCCAAAATAGACATTGCGGATGTTATTGGGGTCAAAGGGATTAAGCAAAACACTCCATACGCGCCCCTCATACAAAAGTGTTCGGGACGTGAATGTTTCGGGGCGTTCGAGGACTAAACTAACGATCCATCCTGACGCAACAAATGCAAATAGAACCCACAGTGTCGCCAGGGCCGCGATGAGCAAATCGACGCTCAAGTAGGCAACATAGTGCATGTTGTTGGTCGACAACAGTGCCCGCCTGACGATGATCAAGGTGACGAACAGAGACAAGCTGTCGAAAAGCGCGCCCATCACCGAGACGGGGAAGCCCATCAACACATATTCTTCTCCCTTATAGGAGGTCAAATTCTGGGGGTAAGTCGTTAGCAAAGCCCACCAATAACAGGCGAAGTTGACGGCGATAAAAAACAGGAACAGCTTAGGGTAAAAATAACGGGTCGTGGCTCTCTTTTCGGCGAGCCATTCGAGAAAGTGCTGTAGCGAATTTCTCCAAAATACGAACATTATTACGTATCGCCAGTCGATAAATAAATGCCGCCGTCTGAGGCGATCAGGACCTTACTTGCTATAACTTGAATGACCTCAAGGTTTTGGTCAATGGAAACGACTTGGAACAAATGACACCGCCAATGATCGACAACCCGTTCTGCACGAGGGTGTGCCCTATATCTTAGGGACAATCGGTCACCCCTGTCTCCGGAATGGACTAGATCGTGATGATGGAGGCGAGAGGGAAAACCTCGAACCGGTACCAAGACTGTGACTGCGGCCCGGCGCCCGTTCGCCGCCCCGTCGGAGCGGTTGAGCAAAGCGAAACAAGCGCGAGACAAAAAATGGTGGAGCCGAGGGGAATCGAACCCCTGACCTCGTCATTGCGAACGACCACGACTTTTAACAAATTCAACGACATACGCCACTTTAGGCAAATTCAATAACGGCGGTTTTCCACACCTTTTCCGTTATGACTACATTGTTTTGCAAACTGGTTTGCAAAACTCCCTCAACAATCTTCGCCCACATATTGCCCTAAATTACGCCTTCGCCAGTCCGGTTTGCGAGGTCCGTCATGGGTAGTGACCTGCTTGGGCGGCGGACCGTCAATCTTGAATTCGAAGTTCGTCTAGACATTGCGGAAAGCCTTGTTCAACACGGACCGGCGTTGATCAAAGTTCTTGAGACAGCGATTGCCAGCGCAACGCACGCTATCAGCATCGCCGAATATGATGACACTCAGGAGGTCCGGAACCGGGTCCGTCTTGACCGGTTGGCAGAGGTTTTACGGGATGGCCGTCAATTCCATCGTGCCTATCGACAGAGGGTTTTTCAAATACCGGCAGGCTTATTGCAGATAGGCCGTAACGCCGAACGCCAGAATATCGTGTCTGAGTTAGCCGCAAAATTCGGAGTTGATCGAAATTATTTTTGGGTCGCGGTTAGGCAGCATAAAAAGAGCTTTCGCCCAAAACTTCAAGAACGCAGAAATAAGCATGTTCTTGATTATCTAATTGCCGGATTAAGAGACAAAGAAATTGCCGTCCGCATCGGAGTGACTGAAAAATCCGTCTCTAGGATTGTCCGGCCACTTCGGGAAGAAGCCAAGCTCAAGAAACTCTCTCTTCAGGCATTTCGTAATTCAAAGTTCCGTCAAGTACGAACCCAAAAAAACAACCCGACAAATACCGGGAGGCCTGTATAATGCCTCTCGCACAATCCAGTTTCGCCCATCGGGAGGTAGTAGCCCCGGTGGGACTTTGGGAGCGCGGTGCCGGAGCCTCGGGTTACATCCCGCCTTCGGCCCGTGTCTTTCCAAAACCAGAGATCCAGCCTCGCCGGAACTGGCGAGTAGGTCCCGCCCGTAAGGGCGCACTCACCGCTTGCTCTTTGCCCAGTTTGGTTTCTGAGGCAACCACCGTCGCCAGAAACGCCCACCCCCACCGCGCTTCCAAAGCCCTTGCTACTTCGCCGACAGGCGAAACCCCAAGGCCCCGCAGCCTCGCCATTAATGGCTATGCTCGATGGTCGCGGTTGGACAAGAATTCTCCGGACGTCGAGACGGGAAGTTTGCCGTCTTGGCACCTGGCAGAGTTCCCAGGGCTTGAAGTGGAAAATTTCCCATCAAGAACCTGGCCAATCATCGATCGCGCAAACGGTAACTTTCATTCTCTTGATGCCAAGCTGGCAAATAGACCGTTTGGAGGGCCGGCGATTTGACGCGCTCCCTTGATACTACGCAAATAGAGTTACCCCCCCTGCCATCATCGAGCCAGAACAGGGAAATCAAAACTCGCTCGACTGGCGACCGTCGGGGGTGGAATGACAATGCACCCGAGATTTCCGATCACGAAATCTGGAATACGATGATTGGCCGCGAGGTTGGTCGCGAGAGTTTCCTAGACGGGCAAATTTGCGCTCGCCAACTGAGGTTACAATCCGACGCAATCGTTGAACGAATGGAACGTTGCGGCCTTCAAGGCAGGTCAACTCGTGGCGGTGTTTCATTTGTTGGGCTGGTAAGCGGGCAAGCTGAACTGGCTACCGATTATCGCAACTGCAATCTCATCCCCGTGCAGCAAAGCCGCAACGTTCACGACATGCTCAAACATGTTCGTTACTTGATGGACCGAACACCAAAGAAAAACCGGCTTCGGATGCTGGTTGTCAGTGGCGGTTGGTGTCCGTTCGATAAATACCGGAAATACCACAAGGCCCATGCCCGGCGTATGTCGAAGTTTGCGGCCAATAAGAGGCTCAAGGAATTCGGCATCAAAATCGAATTCTACAATGTTGAAAACACCATTAAACGTAGTGACGGCAAGGCGATGCTGAACCTGCATAGTCATGCCCTGTTCCGCAGCACGCGGTATCTCGGAAAACGGAAATGGAATGAGTTTTTGGAATTTGCCCGGAACTTTTTCCCCAAGGGCTATATTCACGACAGCAAAATTGAAAAACCGCAAGAGGTAGTCAAATACGTTTTCAAGCCAAGTGAGTTTGATCTTATGAGCGATCTCGAATTCACCGAGTTTGCTCAACAGGTCATCGGCGGGCGTTGCCAGATCGACCCGGACACTGGCGAAGTTCTGACCCGTGTAAACGACGCTGGTGAACTGGTTGAGATCAAGGAAGGGCCACTCAAGTTTTTCCATCCACTTGGTAGAATGCGTGCACTTCGGTCAGACTTAAAAAAGGATCGGCAGAAACTGTTAATGGTGCCGGCTTCAGATGGCCGTTGGGTATGGTGCAAGACCGAAAAGAAAAGGCCGTCATATACACCTGATAAAAGCAGCGAAGACGGCCCGAAAGAAAACTTGCTTCTCGCCACAACGCGGCCAATGCCCAAATTTACGCAGCGGATGGAACCTTGTCTGATTGTTCAGGACTACAACGGAAACTTCGATCAATTAGTGTTTGAGAACGCCCTTTCCAAGCGCGTGAGTGACGCCAGAGCAATTTTTGACAACCGAGTGCGGGCAGACGCAACAGCGACCAGAGAGGCTGAAAATGCCACTCAGGGCAACGCCCCCTCTATGCAGCACACTACAACGACAACTGTCCCGGAGATCAGGTTGGTTTCGGTGCTGAAACACTCCCCACCAATCTCCGATCCGCCCGAATCGCTCCCTCAAGGGAGGCTCCATTGAACCACAACATGAAAATCAGCAAATCGGAATTCTCCGGGACAAAAAATATGTTCCCGGTGATCTGGGGAATGGTTCCCCGAGTAATCTCAGGGACTTTCCCTGAGGCTTTCGCCAGTTTCCCCAAAGCGGGATTTAAGGCGTATTTTCAACAACTTACGAAAAGGGTAAATGACATGACGGACAATACAAACAAAGACATCGCGCAACGGCTCAGAGCGGCGCGTGATGACATGGGGTTTTCACGGCGAGAACTGGCAGAAATAACAAACATCCCACAAAAAACCATCGAAAAATTTGAAATAGGTAGCCAAGAACCATCGGTATCTCGTCTCCAGACTTTATGCGACGTGCTTGATGTGACGCGCTCGTATTTGATCGATGGATATTCTGCTGACAATGACAACGGAGCTGACCGGAACGGCAGTAAGGTCAAATCAGGTGGCAATGCCATTGCTTGCCCCAAATGCGGGGAAATGGGTGAGTTTACGGACGAAGAAGATACTAACGTTGTATTCCAAATACTAACTGAACTGGATTTGCTTCGAGATGAAAAATTCGACGGCGCACAACGGCGAGCAATTGAACTTTCAAAAGACCTTATTCGTGAACTCGGATATCTTGAACCGGCTGAGCTCATGAAGGTTGCGGCGGCTCGCGAATTGTATCTCGATGATTGCCCATCTGCTGAAGGCATTATGGAGATTTTCAACTCGGACATCGAAAAAGCACAAACCTATTGCGGATTGGTTGAAGAACGAATTTTGGATACAGCCATTTTGGGTATTGATATGTATGCCATCGAAAAGAAAACTTTGGATCGCCTTTCCGACAAATTGGAACACGATCATGAAGAATTAGAGGCGCCTGGTTTCTTTGGTGGGTGGGGAGAGTATTCAGAGACGGTCCCGCTGATCCGGCCATATGTTCGGTCATTGGCGTTTTCAGGTATGGGCCCTGATTTCGACAATCCGGAAGATTTCTCGAAACGGAAGACAACACTTAATCGTTGATCAAGAGAGCATCTGAGTGTGACCATAACCGATACCAAACCATCTATGGCCAGTCGCAATTTAAGCGTGATTGGCCATAGATATTGGGAAATAGTGGAATACCAGATATTGAGGCAAGCCGAAAACATCATCTACATGCAGAATACCTCTTGTTGTATTCGTCAATTTGGGGTATATGTATTTGTACCGTTTTGAGGATTATTGGTTTGGTTGAGAAAATTAAAACAACTTTGGGGGAAGCGATCAGGTGGTCCCGAGAGCAAAAAGGGATCAACCGGACGAAACTCGCTAGGATCACAGGGATTAGCCCCAACACTCTCGTTAAGTATGAAAAGGCTCAACTTCCTGACGGAAAAATTCCATCCCTCCCAAAAATGGTAACTCTCGCTAGAATTTTAGAACTTGATCCAAGAATGATATTTGAACTTCTCGATGACCCACAAAAACAAATTGAAAATAAATTTAGTTTTTCTACGCATTTTGAAAAAATTACAGATCAGTTATCGGAAATGGTTTCTTCTGTCAGAGATGTGGAACAAAGAATTCGTGAACTTGAGAATACGGACAAGCAAAACGGCCCGGATCAAAATGATCCGGACCGCCCTGAAAAATCTACCAACGAAACCGAAGCTGTTGAAGCAGCTTCTACCAGAAAACCCGGAGGTGACTGATGAGTCCGTTTGTAGTCGGAGATCATACCCAATCCATATCGTTTGGGCAAGAGAACCATAGCTCCACACCAGATTTAACAAAATATTTCACCCTCGGTGAAATTGCCCACATGCTTGGGTGTACATATGAAACTGTTCGTCGTCGCGCAAAACGTGGCGAACTGACGTATGTACAAAAACCCGGATGCTCAATCAGAGTTACGGGAATGGCACTGGCAGAATATCTGGAGCGTTACACATGGCCCGCCCAAGCAAACCACCACGGCTTGTCTTCATCCCAAACCGGGAGTTCTGGTACGTCGCAGATGGACGGAACCGCTATAGTACAAAAACTTCGGATGAGGAGGCAGCACAATGCTTCTTAGCCGAATATATTGTTCTGAAAGAAACACCACTGGACCCGACTATATCCAAATTGCTGGATATGCGCCTTGCCGACCTGGTCGCGGGCAAAAAGGTTCGGGCGGTGAGAAACGCTGGGTTTCACAAGTTTCTCAAAAAACACTTTGGAAGTTTCCAGCCTCATCAGGTCACCCAGCCTCTAATCAATTCCTATCGGCAGAAACGGCAAGACGCGCCGGCTTCGTTGCGAGAGGAATTGATGGAGCTCAAAACGACTTTGCGAAAGGCGAAACGCGATGGGCTGATAGAAACCGCGCCGCATATCGAATTACCTGCCCAACGGCCACCACGCGAACGGTATCTGACAAGAAAGCAGGCGAAGGCAATTTTCGATGCCGCCCGCCCGCAGCATTTACGGGTTTACCTTTTGGTCGCCATGACCACGGGTGCACGAAAGAGCGCGATACTCGGTTTGACATGGGGTCGTGTAGATTTGGAAAGGCGGCGGATGGATTTCAACGATCCGGAGCTAGCCATCAACAACAAGCGGCGATCCGTTGCCCCGATAGTGGCGGATTTGGTCGCCGCGCTTCAAACAGCCAAAGACATGGCGCAGACGCCCTATGTGGTCGAATACATGGGCAGACCCATCAAAGATATCAGGCGGGCATTCAAGGAAGCCGCCGTAGCCGCTGGCGTGCCGTGGGCGCATCCTCATATGCTCAAACATTCGGTAATCTCATGGCTTACGGAAGATGGATTTTCGGTCGATCAGATTTCAGATTTGACGGCAACCAATCCGCAAACCGTGCGCAGAATTTATCGGCATTTTTCACCGGACTATCTGAAACCTGTGGCGGCTTCATTGGCGAAAACAGTGAGTTTTACAAACCAGTTTGCAAAACTAGCCAAATAGCGAATACCCATAAACATGAAAAACCAGCTAAAAAATGGCTGATTTCTCACGATTATGAATGGTGGAGCCGGGGAGAATCGAACTCCCGACCTCGTCATTGCGAACGACGCGCTCTCCCAACTGAGCTACGGCCCCTTCACCACGGGTTCTGCCCCTAAAGGGGGGCCTAAATAATGGGTTTCGTGCGACCGGTTTGTCAAGGTTTGAGCGGGCGGAAATTGCCGTCCTGCCCTTGCGCCGGGCTAGTGTGATGGTTACCTTATGGCCCAGTTTCAACCGTCGGGATCGCGTGTATCATGGATATCGTTCTGGGGCCTTTGCTCCAAGTTGTTTTGATCGTTCTTGATCTATATGTCTGGGTGATTTTGACCGGGGTGATCTTAAGCTGGCTTATTTCATTTAACGTTGTCAATTCCTATAACCGCGTCGTCCACATTGTCGGTGATGTGGTCTATCGCCTGACCGAACCCCTGCAGGCCCCTATCCGCCGGGTGTTGCCAAGCTTCAGCGGTCTTGACCTGTCGCCAATGGTGCTGATCCTTGGGGTGATCTTCTTGCAGGGGGTTGTTAAAAATATACTGTTTAGCCTTGGCTGAGCGATTGTCTCCCTTTCAGCGAACGGAGGGGGCGATCCGGGTCATGATCCGCCTGACGCCTAATGCCGCCAAAGATCGCATTCGTGGTATCGTCGCCGATGCCCAAGGAAACGGCGTTCTACGAATAGCCGTTACCGCTGTTCCAGAGCAAGGTCGGGCAAACAAGGCAATGATCAAATTCCTCGCCAAGCAGTGGCGGTTCCCAAAAACGTCGATGTCTGTCGTCAAAGGAGCCACAGACCGCAACAAGGTGGTGAACATTGCCGGGGATGCGGATGTGCGATATGCCTTTTTGCAGGCTTGGAGCCTTAATTTACCAACGGAGTAATCAACACCATGTCGGATGCAAAAATTATTGATGGTAAGGCGTTTGCTGCGGGCCTGCGTGAACGGGTCACGACCGAAGTCGCGGCCCTGAAGGCGCAACACGGATTTGTTCCCGGCCTTGCCGTGGTGCTTGTTGGCGAAGATCCGGCCAGTCAGGTTTATGTGCGCAGTAAAGGCAAACAGACCGTTGAGGCGGGCATGGCAAGCTTCGAACATAAGCTCGATACGAGCACTGCGGAAGAGGTCCTGTTGGCGTTGATTGACCGCCTAAACACTGACGACAGCGTTCATGGCATTCTCGTTCAATTACCGCTTCCTGACCATATCGATGAGGCCAAGGTTCTGGCCGCGATTGACCCCGACAAGGACGTCGACGGCTTTCATGTGCTCAATGTCGGGCGGTTGTGGACCGGGGTGGATGCCATGGTGCCGTGCACGCCCTATGGCTGCTATTTGATGCTGAAGCAGGCCCTCGGTGATCTGTCTGGCAAACGGGCGTTGGTCCTCGGGCGTTCAAACATTGTTGGCAAACCGATGGCGGCGTTGCTGTTGTCTGAAAGCTGCACGGTGACCATCGCCCATTCCAGAACCAAGGATCTGGAGGCCCGTTGCCGGGAAGCCGATATTCTGGTTGCCGCCGTCGGTCGTCCGCAAATGGTTAAAGGCGATTGGATCAAACCAGGAGCGACGGTGATTGATGTTGGCATTAATCGCATTGACACGCCCGAAAAAGGGGATGGCAAAACCCGGCTTGTCGGCGATGTGGACTTTGCTGAAGCCAGCGCCGTTGCGGGGGCAATCACGCCGGTGCCCGGTGGTGTTGGGCCGATGACGATTGCCTGCTTGCTGCGCAATACTGTGGTTGCCGCCTGTCGTCAGCGGGGCCTGCAAGCGCCGGAAATTTAAACCGTAAATCGTTGAAATATAACAATTTGCTGCAGATTATGCTGCGCAACTGATGTGCAGCATAATCATGCGGATCGGGTTGCCCGCTCGTAGGCCAAGCGTGCCCCGGCCAAGTCCTCCAGTGCGCAGCCTGCAGACTTAAACAAGGTGATTTCTTCGGCTCCGCTGCGTCCGGGTGTGTCGCCGCTAACCAGGGTGAATAAATCGCCCTGAATATCATCCCGGGTAATAATACCAGCGTCCAGGGGCTGAGAGATATCTCCGGCCTCGGTGCAGGCACCTTGGGTGTCAACATATAGTCTCGCCCGGCGTACGGCGTCATCATCGGATTCTCGCATCAACGGGGTAAAGCCTCCGATCAGATCGACATGCTGGCCGGGCATCAGCAATGCACCCTTAACCAACGGGTCTAGCGACAGTGTGGCGCAACTCACAATATCTGCGTTTGGCAAGGTTGCATCGAGGTCACGCACGGCCTCGACTGAATACCCGCTATCGCTAAAATCAGCGGCGATTTTTTTTGCCTTATCAAAATTCCGTCCCCAGACATAGACCCGCGTCAGCGCCCGGGCGGCGGCATGGGCGCGGATCAGATGTGGAGAAAGTACACCGGTGCCGATGACCAGCAACGTAGAACAGTCGTCTCGCGACAGATACCGCGACGCCAGAGCGGAGGCCGATGCCGTTCGCCGGGCAGTCAATTCTGGGCCGTCGAGCAGGGCCAGAGGCCGCCCTGTGGCACGGTCAAACAACTGGTAGGTCGCCTGTATGGCAGGTAGGCCAATGGCAGCGTTCTCAGGCACAGCACAGACGGTTTTGATGCCAATATAATGCTGATCGTCCCAGGCGGGCATCAACAGTAGGGTTGAATCACGTCCGCCATCGACCGTGACTGTGTGGTGGTGGCGCTCTGGGGCATCGATGCCTTCGCCAAAGGCATCGTCGATGGCGTTGATCAGCGAACCATAGTCGAGCAGACGTTTAAGGTCTTCAGCTGTGATAATATCCACGGTCAGGCGGCGTTGGCCGGAGCCGCCAGCGCCTTGATGGTATCGGCGTTGGTTTCCGGGCCAACCTTGGCGGCGGCCAAATCTTGCTGAAGACGGGAGTTTTGTTCTTCCAGTTGACGAATTTCCATGTCGGCGATATCGGCCCGGCGTTTTAGCGCACGCGCGCGTTTGCGTGTCCGTCCTGCGGCGAGCCAGGCCGCCAGCCCGCCCCAAACCACGCCAATCATTAAGGCCACCAGAACAAGCCCGAACAGGGGAATGTTCAGGGCTGCTGGAAACGGCCAGAAATCAACTAAAACAGGGTTTCGGTTGGCCATGGAAAAGGTAATGAAAACCAACGCCAACGGTATGGAGATGATCCAGGATGCGAGTTTTTTCAATAGTGGTGTCCCCTTGAGCCAGGACTGATCAACTGTCGGTGTTCAGGCGTTCACGAAGTTGCTTGCCCGTTTTGAAATAGGGAATGTATTTTTCATCGACGGTTACGGCTTCGCCGGTGCGCGGGTTGCGTCCGGTGCGGGCCCCTCTGGCTTTTACCGAAAAGGCCCCAAAGCCTCGCAATTCAACGCGGTCACCGTTGGCGAGAGCCGTGGTGATTTCTTCAAAGATCGTTGTCACAATGCGCTCGACGTCGCGTTGATATAAAAGCGGGTTCTCAGCGGCGAGAAGCGCAATAAGCTCGGATTTTGTCATGACCGCTCCCCTATTTCCCTAATCCGTGCAACCGGGACCACGCCCGGTTCCGGTCCCGCTACCTAAGTTTCAACGCAGGGTGCCAAAGTGAGATCACTCCGTCAAGTCCAAGTCTTTCAGATAGCAGCGTTTTTCCAATCAGGCCGGTGAAAAGATTTCGCCACGGCTTGTCCTCTGGAACTAAACTCACATCAACAACCGGCAGGTCCTTCGATATGTTTTTCTCATCAGCCAACCAGTTGCGGGCTTCTTCCAATGCGCCAATGGCGTCAACCAGTCCATTGGTCATCGCCTGGCGGCCAGAAAATACTCGCCCATCGGCCAGTGCCGAAACTTCGCTTCTAGAGAGGTCCCGCCGGACCGTCACCATATCGACAAACTGTTCAAAGAAGTCGTGGACGACAGCCTCCGTCGCCACCCGTGCGGCGTCACTGAAAGCTTCCATGGGATTAGGTTGAGCTTTTAAAGGGGCACTTTTTATGATCACCGGTTTAACCCCGATATTTCCCAAAAATTCAGTAACATCGGCAGTTTGCAGAATAACACCGATTGAGCCTGTCAAGGTGCCAGCCCGGGCAAATATGCGATCAGCGCCAATTGCCGTCATATAGGCGGCTGACGTCGCGGTTCCGCCCATCAACGCCACCACTGGTTTTTCACTGGTAATTTTACGCAGCTGGTTATACAGCGACTCACCGCCGACGAAAGTGCCTCCGGGGCTGTCAATGGTCACGACCAGCGCTTTTATATGGTCGTCACTGGCTATGTCGTTCAGGGTCTTGTCGCGGAAAGTATCGTCGAGAATGATTCCCTCTACGGCAATTCGGGCAATGCGATCCTGGCCACCGGAAAACCCACCAAGGCGACCAACGGCGATAATGATCGCCAGGGCGATGGCACAGACGCCGATGACTTGCCAAAAAATCAGGCGCCGTTTTAAGCGGCGCCTGTCGATAATTGTGTCTGATTGAATAGACATTCTATTTTGTCCTGTCGCTCCGTCTGGGCCATTAGCCCAGACGGATAGCAGTTTTTGACTCAGGAGTCTTCGTTTTCAGAGGCATCAGCATCAGCCGCCTCATCGGTGGCTTTGCTTTTTGCGGCGGCTTTTTTCGGCGCGGCTTTTTTCTTAGCTGGTTTTTCGTCAGCATCGGCCACTTCAGCCGGAGCCTCTTCAGCCTCGTCAGCAGCTTTCGCCTTGACTTGTTTAGCAGCCTTTTTTGCGGGTTTTTCTTCAGCCGTGTTTTCACTAGCCTCAGCCGCGTCTTCTGCAACAGCGCCTTTCTTTTTGGCCGCTGCTTTTTTCGCCGGTTTCTTCTCTTCAGTTACATCGTCAACAGCGGAGTCAGCCTTTTGGGCCAAGGCAGCACCGAGGATGTCACCAAGGGATGCTCCGGAATCAGAAGAACCGTAGGCCTTCATCGCCTCTTTTTCTTCTTGAGCTTCCAGCGCCTTAATCGACAGCGTTACCCGCCGCCCGCCTTTGTCAATTTGGGTGATTTTTGCATCAAGCTTTTCGCCAGCGGCAAATCGGTCAGGACGCTGTTCTGAGCGTTCACGGCTCAGTTCGGTCTTACGGATGAAGCCCTGGACATGCTCATTGACCATAACTTCAACACCATTGACGACGATTGCCGTCACCGTACAGGTCACAATCGAGCCCTTGGTCAAGCCGTCAGAGGCGGACTTAAAGCTGTCTTCTGTGAGTTGCTTAACGCCAAGCGAAATGCGTTCCTTTTCGACATCAACGTCAAGCACCTTGGCGCGAACCATGTCCCCTTTGTTGAAATCGGTCAGGGCTTCTTCGCCTGTTTTATCCCAGCTCAGATCAGACAAATGTGCCATGCCGTCAATTTCACCGGCAAGGCCGATAAACAGACCGAATTCGGTGATGTTTTTGACTTCACCTTCAACGTCACTGCCGACCGGATAGCTGGCGGCAAAGGATCCCCATGGATTGTCCATGCACTGCTTGAGGCCAAGCGAGATACGGCGTCGTTCCGGATCCGCATCGAGAACCATGACTTCGACTTCCTGAGAGGTCGAAACGATTTTTCCAGGGTGGACGTTCTTTTTTGTCCAGCTCATTTCAGAGACGTGAACAAGGCCTTCAACACCAGCTTCCAACTCAACAAACGCACCGTAATCGGTGATATTGGTCACCCGGCCCGTGAAGCGGGTTCCGGTCGGGTATTTGGCCCCGACACCTTCCCAAGGATCGGCCTCAAGTTGCTTCATACCAAGCGAAATGCGCTGAGTTTCGGCGTTAAAGCGAATAACCTGAACCTTGATGGTCTCACCAATTTGCAGGGCTTCTGAAGGATGATTGATGCGCTTCCAGGCAATATCGGTTACGTGCAGCAGGCCATCAACGCCGCCAAGATCAACAAACGCACCGTAATCGGTGATGTTTTTGACGACGCCTTCAAGAACCTGGCCTTCGGTCAGCTGAGAAATCAGTTCCGAACGTGCTTCCGAGCGGCTTTCTTCCAGAACGGCGCGGCGTGAAACAACGATGTTGTTGCGCTGGGCATCCATTTTTAAAATCTGGAAGGGCTGCGGGGTGCCCATCAACGGCGTGATATCACGTACGGGGCGGATATCAACCTGGGATCCAGGAAGGAAGGCAACGGCACCGTCGAGATCGACAATGAAGCCACCTTTGACGCGACCAAAGATAACCCCGTTGACACGGACATTATCGGTAAACGATTTCTCCAGTTCGGTCCACGATTCTTCGCGGCGGGCTTTTTCACGGCTAAGGCCGATCAAACCATCGCGGTCTTCGTAGCGCTCGACGTAAACATCAACCTGGTCACCGACCTTCAGATCAAGATCTTGACCGGGAATGCCAAATTCCTTCAGTGGCACGCGACCTTCTGATTTCAGTCCAACATCGACGACGGCGACATCGCCATCAACGGACAGCACGGTGCCTTTTAAGACACGGCCCTCAAAGCCTTTTTCGCCGAGGGATTCATTAAGAAGGTCTGCAAAAATTTCTGTAACGGGGGGAAGTTCGTCACCGCCAGTGGCGGTCTGGTTAGCTGGAGCCATAAGGCTTTCCTTTCTAAATGTTTCTGGCCAACCGGTTGGTTCCGGTGGTCTCAAAATTAAAACCAAATCCACGAACCCGATGATGCCACCGGTGTGGGGTGAAATATTGGGCCTTTTTAAGGCCTCTTAGATTTTGGAATTTGTAAACTTAAGTGCTTCAGCAAACGCCTGCTCCGCATCTAAGTCACTGGTATCAAGCCGTTTTGCGTCCTCAGCTGGCTCTAAAGGTGCGGTGGCTCGCGACGAATCACGGGCATCGCGCTCCTTCATATCTTCCAAAACGCGCGCATATATAGCTTCACTGCCCCGCCCAAGCAACTCCTTTAATCGTCTTTCAGCCCGGACTTCCGCACTTGCGGTGACAAATATCTTGGCCGTCGCGTCGGGACAGACGACGGTCCCGATATCGCGTCCATCAAGAACCGCGCCACTGGCCCCGTTTGGCGGCTCGGCGGCAAAGGATCTCTGAAATGCCAATAATGCCGCCCGCACGCCGGGAACGGCCGAAACCATTGATGCAGCCTGTCCGACGTCTTCGGTGCGTAAGCCGTCGGCCTCAAGATCGGTTGTTTCAAGGGTTTCCGCGATTGACGTTGCCAACTCCGGGTCTTCTGGGTCTCCGTTTTGATCAAGAACCTTTTTACCCACCGCACGATACAAAAGACCGGTATCAAGATACGCCAAGTTGAAGTGTTTGGCCATGCGCCGGGCCAGGGTGCCTTTTCCGGCCGCTGCCGGGCCGTCGATTGTTATGATCATTTAACAGTTCCTATAGTCGCCACAGAGAAGGAAGTTTTCACGCATTTTCCATATCCCCTCCGAGGCCGTTCATCAATGTCATAAATCCAGGAAAGCTGGTATCGATCGGCGACCCATCGTCAATTCGCATGGGCTGATCACTGACCATACCAAGAACCAGGAATGCCATGGCAATGCGATGGTCGAGATCCGCCTTGATCATCGCACCACCTTTTGGCGGATGACCAGACCCATGAACGATCAGGGCCTGTTCAGTTTCTTCAACATCAACCCCAGCTGCGGCCAGTCCCTTGGCCATCGCCGCCAGTCGATCACTTTCCTTGACCCGCAGTTCGCCAAGGCCGTTCATCCGTGTCGTGCCGTTGGCACAGGCGGCAGCAATGGCAAGAATCGGATATTCATCAATCATCGACGGCGCGCGGCTGGCGGGAACATCGACACCTTTGAGCTGACTCGTCGATATCATCAAGTCGGCCAAGGGGTCGCCATCGCCGCCGCGCCGGTTTTCCGTGGAAATGTTGGCTCCCATTTCCTGCAACGTGGTGATCAGGCCTGCGCGTAGCGGATTAAGCCCGACACTAGGCAAGGTGATTGTCGACCCAGCGACCAATAACGCCGCGACAATTGGGAAAGCTGCCGACGAAATATCGCCAGGGACAGTGACATCGGTCGCCATCAGTTCCGGCTGGCCGGTTAGGGTGATCCGGCGACTGCCGTTGCTTTGGTCATTAACGGCGACCTCGGCACCGAAGTGACGCAGCATCAATTCTGAATGGTCACGCGTTGGTTGAGGCTCAACAACCGTGGTTTCGCCGGGGGCGTTCAGTCCGGCGAACAGGATCGCCGATTTGACCTGAGCCGAGGCAACGGGGAGTGTATAGGTGATCGGCAGCACGGTTTCTGGCCCCGTGATCGACAACGGGAGGTAGCTGCCTTCACGACCGCTAAAGTGAATGCCCATCTCTGATAGCGGTGTGGTCACGCGCGCCATGGGGCGGCGACACAGTGAGCTATCGCCGGTGACGGTTGTCGAAAACGCGTGGCCCCCGGCAAGGCCCATCAACAGCCGAACAGCCGTGCCTGAATTGCCCAGATCAAGGACCTGATCAGGTTCGGTCAGGCCGCCGACGCCGCGACCAATAACCCGCCATCGTCCTGCACTGTCACGGGTCACCTGGGCGCCCAGGGCACGCATGGCTGCGGCGGTGGCGAGAACGTCTTCCCCTTCAAGTAGGCCCTCAATACGGGTTTCACCAATGGCGACACCGCCGAGCATCAGGGCACGATGGGAAACCGACTTGTCACCGGGGACACGCATCGTCCCTGTTAGCGAAGATGATTTTTGCGAACGAATTTCGTTCAACCGAAGTCCCCTTTTTTAGATTGGGCAATTTTATGAACCCGTTTTGAATGCGCCGCTCTCTATCACGAATTTCAGGGGCTTTACAGACTTTGTATGCACCTGCCAGAATGTCGCTGGTTTCACCGTAATAATTTAAATGGCGAATATCCAATTTTTGGTTTTGACAGGAGCCTGTGAAAATGGCAAATGGCAATTTATTGACAAAACAATCCAATCGGAGAAACAAACGTGAGTAAACCGGATTTGGGGAAAAAGCGGATCTGTCAGGACTGCGGTGCTCCTTTTTTTGATCTTAACCGCTCACCCATTGTGTGCCCTAAGTGCAAGGCAGAATTTACCGGTGTGGTAAAGGGACGCAAGGCGTCTTTAGCGAAAGCCGAACCGGCAGTTGCAGACCCTGCAGTTAAGCCGGATGATGACAGTGATGGGGAAGATCTGGATGACATTGAAATCCTAGACGATGTTCTTGATGATGCGGATGATCCGGGTGACGACGACGATGATGACCTTATTGAAGACGCGTCTGATATCGGCGTTGACGATGATGACATGTCTGAAGTCAAGGAACACATCGACCTTGGCGTCGAAGACTGAGGCGTCCGTCGTTGAAAGAATAAGGCCCTGACGGGCGGGGTGGTCGATTTTGCTTGCCAATCGTGGCCAAGCAATTCTATTTTCCGCCCCACCGATGGCAACATCGTTAAAAAACACGACGGCCCCAACGCCGTCTAAAAAACTCATAGGGCACAAACTATTGAGGGGCCGTAGCTCAGTTGGGAGAGCGCAACACTGGCAGTGTTGAGGTCAGGGGTTCGATTCCCCTCGGCTCCACCAATTTTTTAACACCCCCCAAGGGAAACTTTGGGGGGTGTTTGTATTTGGGCATGTCTTCACGTGGAAAATGAGTGATCGGAATGGGTCGGGCGTTGAATTCGTTGTCGGTGGACGCCGCTCGATATGTTTCAAGTGAGGACCACCCTTGAACAGCCATGCGGGCCCGTTGTTAACGCAGGAGGTATATCCGGGGTGGTGACTTTATTATAAAGAAACACTAAAGTAATTTGCATTTATCTTTTTATATGGTTAAGTTGTTTTTTATGAAATGCCGGGTGACGGGCAGTCAAAAGGCTTGCTTTTCAGCGATAACAGGCCGCGCTCAAGATTTAATGTTGGAAAATTTTACGATTGAAGGAAGGCGTTACGATGAAAACGGACACGCGGAGTAATTCTCCAGAACAGCGCGATATCAATAATATTCTACACCCCTATACCAATTTAAAAGCCCATGAAGAAACCGGCCCGCAAATCATCACGCGCGGCAAGGGGATTTACGTGTATGACGGTGACGGAAAAGAATATATTGAGGGGCTAGCAGGACTTTGGTATGCCTCGCTTGGATTCAGCGAAGACCGTTTGGTCAAGGCGGCGACAGCGCAGCTTAACGCATTGCCGTGTTATCATATCTTTGCCCATAAATCGAATATGCCAGCCATTGATCTTGCCGAAAACCTGATCTCTAAGGCACCCGTTCCGATGTCCAAGGTTTACTTTACGTGCTCGGGATCAGAAGCTGTCGACACCGCTATCAAGATGGTTTGGTATTATAATAATGCGCTCGACCGGCCGCAAAAAAAGAAGATCATCGCCCGCGCCAATGCCTATCATGGTGTTACGGTCGCTTCTGGAAGTTTGACGGGGCTGGCCGTTGTCAGGAACAGTTTCGACCTGCCGATTGACAAAATACTTCAGACCGATTGTCCGCATTTCTACCGGTTTGGTAAAGAAGGCGAAACAGAAGAGCAATTTGCGACCCGCCTTGCGGAAAATTTAGAGCAACAAATTTTAGATGAAGGGGCGGATACAATCGCGGCCTTTATTGCTGAACCGGTGATGGGTGCGGGCGGTGTTATCGTTCCTCCGGCGACATATTTTGAAAAAATTCAAGCCGTGCTTAAACGGCACGACGTGCTGTTCATCGTTGATGAAGTCGTCTGCGGGTTCGGGCGCACCGGAAACATGTGGGGCAGCCAGACTTATGACTTGAAACCTGACATGATCACCATGGCTAAGGCGATTTCGTCGGGTTACCTGCCGATGGGGGGCTTGATGGTCAATGAAAAAGTCTTCTCAGCGGTGCAAGAACATAGCGCGGCCTGCGGTGTTCTGGGGCATGGTTATACCTATACAGGACATCCTGCCTGTGCCGCCGTCGCCCTCGAAACCCAAAAAATATACGAAGAGCGGGGAACGTTTGAATACGTTCGCAACATTGCCCCCCATTTCCAGAAAGGCCTAAGGCAATTTGCAGATCATCCATTGGTCGGAGAAGTGCGCGGGGTTGGCCTCGTCGGGGCGATTGAACTTGTGCGCGATAAGAAAACCAAAGAATCGTTCGACCCCAGCCTTAAGGCGGCGGCCTTTGCGACTGCCCGGGCGTCGGAGCATGGGTTGATCGTACGGGCCTTACCGGCGGGTGATTCTATCGCCTTCTGTCCGCCGCTGATCATTACCGAGCCGGAAATTGATCTGATGATGGAGCGTTTTGCGAAAGCCCTCGATGAGACCGAAAAAATGCTCAAGGGGTAGCATAAATACCGCCTGAGCGACGGCGCCCCTGTAACCGGGGGGGGCTGGTCGCGCTTGATGGCGTTCGCCTAAGCGAGCCGCTGAACACGAGTGAGAGGGAACAGGCCGTTGGGTGTTGTTCCCTCTTCGGCTGCTCGGGTTGTATCCTGAGCCGCTTTCACGGCCTCAGACGACCTTGGATCATGTCCCCATCGTGTGAGAGGCGTGGAGAATGGATGCGGCTACATCTTGCCTTTCCAAGGGACCAGCTTGTGCTGAATGAAACGCATGAGAAGATCAAAAACATAGGCGATCACGCCAATCATCACGATCCCAAGAATCACCACTTCGGTGTCCAAAAACTCAGCCGCCGTCAACACCATGTGACCAAGCCCTTCCTGAGCGGCAACCATCTCGGCGGCGACCAGTGTTGTCCAGCCGAAGCCGATGCCGATGCGCATACCGGTCAGGATTTCCGGCATTGCCCCGTTAAGGACAATATAGCGAAGGATTTGGAAACGATTGGCGCCCAGCGAATAGGCGGCATGGATTTGCTCGATGGAGACTGATCGAACGCCAGCTCTGGCGGCAAGTGCCATTGGCGCAAATATGGCCAACGCGATCAGGACAATTTTTTGCAGATCATCAATCCCCAGCCAAATGATGGTCAGAGGCAAATATCCAAGTGGCGGAATTGGGCGGTAAAACTCAATCGGGGGATCGAAAATTCCACGAAGAACCCGGTTGACGCCCATGCCAATACCAATCGGTATTGCCAATCCGACGGCAATAAAAAAGGCCGTGAACACACGATAGAGACTCCATTCCGTGTGTTGCCACAGGGTCGCCCCACTGTACTCCGTCGACGCCAATTCAATGGTTCTGATGGCAATCGATTGTGGCGATGGCAGAAAGAAGGGTTTCACCCATCCCATGGTCGTAACAAGCCACCATATGAACAGCAGAGTGACACTGGTAACAATGCTGATCACTGTGCTCGAGCCATACCCGGGCACACCAAACGTCTCCCCCGGCTTGGCCGGAGCGCCCCCAAAGACACGGGAAAAACTGGCGCGAGAGGGGTTCGTGATAAAATTGATGATTGACATGATTAGTCTTCCTCGCCGGAGCTTTTTTCGTCCTGATAAATAATCTTCAGAACTTCTTCGCGCATGGCTATGAAATCAGGCATGGACTTGATGCTGCGGGCGTTTTTCTCTTCGAAAAACCGGTGGCAGAAATCCAGATCATAGGTGTGGGTGATGCGCCCTGGTCGAGGAGACATGACGATTAATTTTGTCGCCATGAACAACGCTTCTTCGACACTGTGGGTGATAAAAAAGACCATCTTTTCGGTTTCCCGCCAGACGTCAAGTATGAGCTCTTGCATGGTTTCCCGCGTAAGGGCATCCAACGCGCCCAGGGGTTCATCCATGAGTAGGATATCGGGGTCGCTGGTCAAGGCACGCGCCAGACCGACGCGCTGTTGCATGCCGCCGGAAAGCTGGTAGACAGGAAAGTTATGGTATTCTTGAAGGCCGACAAGTTGCAGGTATTTGACGGCGACAGCGCGTCTTTCCTGGGCCGCGACGCCCTGTAATTTGAGTCCGAATTCCGTATTTTGGATGACGTTTAACCATGGCAGCAAGGCGTGTTTTTGAAAGACAACGCCGCGATCCGCGCCCGGACCACTTATTGGTTGGTTTTCAATAAGAAGTGTGCCGCTGGTCGGCTGAATGAAGCCGGCAAGTACATTGAGAAGCGTTGTTTTGCCACAGCCTGATGCGCCAAGGGCGACGACAAAATCATTGCCCGGTATGGTTAGGGAAACCTTTTCCAGGGCGTGAACTTCGTCACTGTGACGTGTACCCGGATAGACGACCGTAAGGTCCTCGAGATGTAACCTGCTCATATTATTTTGATCTCTGTTGTTTATGCTCGCCCAGTCTATACGGGATCGGTGGGCAAGATAAGGGCGTCCTGGGTTTCACTCCGGGACGCCCTCAAAAATGACCATCAATAGCCTATTTTTCCTGGGCTCTTTTTGCCCATTCAGGGTTTACGTATTTACTATAATCATCCAAAACTTTCGGTATTTTACCCTGCTCTTTCATAAACTGGGCGGTGAAATAGAGGGCCCTTGCCGCCCCGCCGTCCTTGCCGCCACCGAGCCACTTGTCGGATGCCATTTCCTGCAAGTTGGGGAAACCATAAAGAGCCAAAACCTTTACAGCATTCTCGCCATCGCTACCGATCAGTTTGACAATTTTTTTAATCGGCTCAGATGTCGGTGTCCAGGCGGCCGGATTTTTCCGGTAAGCCTCGTTGGCGTCATCCAAAACCTTGGCAAACTTGGTCATGAAGTCGGGATGGGCACTGGCCCATGTGGAATTGGCGACAAGACCATCAAAGGTGCATTTCCCCCACACACAAAGTTGCCCCGAAGACAGCATTACATGTCCACCTTTCTTTAGGTGACCAAGAACTGGATCCCAAATGAATGCGGCGTCAATATCTCCACGGTCCCAGGCGGCGATGATTGCCGGTGGTTTCATGTTTAAAATTTTCACATCTTTCGGGTCAATGTTGAACTGTTCGAGGGCGAACATCAGGTGGAAGTGCGTGGTCGAACCATAGGGAACAGCAATCTTTTTCCCTTTTAAGTCCTGTGGGGCTTTGATCCCCGAACCGTTTCGAACGGCCAAGGCCTCGGCTGAGGCGATGTCATCGATGATCCAGAACAACTCCATGTCCAGGCCCTTACTCATCCCTGCGGCGAAGATGGGAGAGCCCGCATCGGTGATGTCAACTGAACCGGAGGCAAGGGCGTTAATCGCTTCCGGGCCGGCTTTAAATTCACGCCAGTTGATTTTGTAACCCGTCGCTTTTTCAAGGGCTCCATCGACAATGGCGACCTTCCAGGGGCTAAACACCTGTTGGAAGCCGATGGTGACTTCTTTTTCGGCGGCCTGCATCGGACCTGTCGATGCCAGTAGCCACATTAGGCCCAGCATCATCGTCATGCTCATCAGTTTTACGGTACGTCGCATAGTTTAAGTCTCCTCTGAGTTGGATCGTAGCGCCTTATTGGCACCTTTCATTTCCTGCGGCACCCGCCGGAGGCTTTATTGAATAGGTTGCAAAATTTTCGAAATCGTTGGTGATTGTCCTGAGTGCCCTTCTCGTTCCCGGAGCTGTTTTAGATTTTTCCACCAGCCACACGTGCTGCCCTAACATCAATAAGGCTTGCCAGTACCTTTCCTAATCGGCACCCAGACGGCTCCGTAAATTCTAATTATGATGATTATAGTATGAGCTAATTTATTAAAGCAAGCGAATGAAAAAATATTTTAACTTCAGTATGTCTTAATTTAATTTTACCTGCGACTTTCCTGTCCCTAATTGAGCGATTTTTTTAGGGTTGAGAATTTTAGCAGAAAAAATGGCACGATCAGGCTGGCGTATCTCTATTAAATTAAGGTATACGAAATGATATTGAACTCTGTCTTCAGTGATGCTAAATAAAATCCATGCTTAAAATGCCCCATCTCCTGACACTTACAACGATTTCGGATTGCGATAGTTTCGCGGACGCAGCGGTGCGTTTGGGTATCACCCAGTCTGCAGTTTGCATGCAAATGAAAGCCCTGGAAGATGAGCTCGGGGCGAATATTTTTGATCGTTCAAAACGTTCACCGGTTCTTAATGACCTTGGGCGGGGGCTCATCGAGACCGCGCAGGAGATTCTTGACCTGGGCGAAGACCTTCGCCAGGCGGCTGCGAAGCCGGAAGTCTTGGTCGGTGCACTTCGCCTGGGGGTCATTTCCAGTGTCAGCACAGGCGCATTGCCAGAAGCGTTGGGCCGTCTTAAAGATCTTCACCCAAAGTTGCATATCAAGATTGAAAATGGTTTCACCCCTGATTTGGCGCTTCGGGTCAATCAGGGGACGCTCGATGCGGCGATTATCACTGAGCCGTCGCGTATTGAAAAAGGCCTGACCTGCAGAACCGTGATTGAGGAACCTCTATTGGTTATCGCACCAGCGTCAGCTGCGGGCGCGTCCTATCACGAGCTGCTGTCAGAGTATCCGTTCGCGCGTTTTAATCGTAATTCTGGATTGGGGATTATTATTGAATCTGCATTGCGTAGTTACAAAATCAGGGTTCAAGACGCCATGGAGCTGGACTCGATCGAAGCGATTCTCCAGATGGTGGCACGGGGACTTGGTGTGTCCGTTGTTCCAGAACATTGTGTCACAGAAAGATATCTCAAATTGATCCATGTGGCTTCTTTTGGGGATTTGCCCCATCGGCGTAAAGTCGGACTTATCGAACGTAAACGCCATCAACGTTCATATTTGACCAACGTTTTGTTGGACGAACTAAAAAAGGCGGAAAATTTGCGGAGAACGCGTCACTCCAAAGTCTTTGATGTCGCGAAGGCGAAACCTTCATAGCAATCGGCTTTGGCCAGTAATTCACGTCGTGATCACGACATCATTAGTTTCAGGAGAATTTTATGGGTACACGGCCAAGCGATTTTGAAGGAATGGATGAGGCTAATGCCGTATGGGATTTCATCATGGGCGAAGGCCTGTTTTTTCATGACCGGCTTCAGTTGGTTCAGGATTCCTTTAATGCTTTCAAAGGCTGGGGGATAAAGCCGAACTTCTACATCATTATCCGTGGTCGGGCGACAAAATTTGTTGCCAAATCCCTGTCAAATACCGCCTTTGCTGATGAGGATATTTCAAACTTGTCCGATATTCATTCAGCCCTTGCGGCGTTAAGTGACGCTGGTGTGCGGATTGGTGTTTGTAAAGACGCACTCGCCAATGGCTCTATATCCGAAGATAACGTGGCCCCCTTTGCGACCCCTGAGGGGCATGCGGTCGAGGTCGGCATCGCCTTGCAAAACAAAGGGTACGCCTACATGCGAATTGATGCCAAGCCGGGTTGATCAGGGGCGCTGCGATTGGAAGAATAACGTCCATCGGTTTTTTTGCAGCGTGAAAACCTGAAGGTTTCGGTTAAGCCTTTGAAGGCATGGTATAATTTTTTTAAGGTGATACAGGTAATACCGAGAATTTGACACATTACCTGTTTAATGTAGACTAAACGACAAGCGCGCCTCGTGGTGGGTTTGGCGCGTTTTGATAATAATTGGCAGTTTTAATCTGCCACGGCAACGAAGCCTCGACAAATTTGCCCCCGTAATCGTGGGCATATCTTGCGGGGTTTTTTTTGTGTTGGAGGGTCTGCGTGCGGCGTAATATTCCAATAGGATTGCTGTATTCAACGACGGGAACGTACGGCACACTTGGTCATGACTGCCATGATGGCGCAATGATGTCGGTGCAGGATGTCAACGCCAACGATGCCTATGATTTTCGTTTCACGCCGCAAGTTGGAAATCCAGGCGGCGATATATACGAATATCATCGCCTGTCCGAAACCATGCTGCGAGACGGCAAGTGCCGCAATATTATTGGGACGATCACCTCATTAAGCCGCAAGGAAACGATCCCGATTATCGAAAAACATGATGGATTATTGTGGTACATGACGCCCTACGAAGGGTTTGAATGCTGCGAGAACGTCATTTATACGGGGGCCTGCCCTAACCAGCACATCGTGCCAATGTTTGCCCATCTTATTCCTCACTATGGGCGACGGGCCTATCTGGTCGGCTCAAATTACGTCTGGGGCTGGGAAATCAACCGCGTTGGTCGTGAACTAATTTCCTCATGCGGCGGCGAAATTACCGGTGAAAAGTATCTGCCGTTTGGCTCGGTTGACGTCCATCGGATGATTAAGGATATTAAGGAAACCCGTCCGAATTTTATCCTCAACAACTTAATCGGTGCCTCCAGTTACGCATTTTTTCGCGCGTATTACGCCGCAGGTAAGACCGATGACTTCTTCCAGCCGGAAAACTGTCCGATTGTCAGTTGCAATTTGACTGAATGTGAACTGCAAAACATCGGCTATGATGCCGCCGTTGGACACCTAAGCGCTTCTCCCTATTTCGAAAGCGTCAAAACTGCTGGCAACGGCGATTTCATCGCTGCCGCCCAGTCACGGTTCGGAAAGCAACGGCCAATTTCATCATTTTTTGTTAATGCTTATCAATCGGTGCGCTACTTGGCCGACGCCATTCAAGCCGGTGGCTCCGACGAAATAGAGGTGGTGAAAAACAGCTTGTTTAGCCGTAAATTCACCTCCCCCCTGGGGTTAACCCGGATTAGCGCAAAAACAAACCATGCCGCCCTGCCGTTCTATCTCGGTCGAATTCGACCTGAACGTGGCTTCGAATTGGTGCTCAGCCACCCTGACGCGATTGAAGCCGACCCCTACCTCGTTGGTTTCGACGCCAAAGAATTTGCTGCGCAGGCGACGGGTGCCCGAACGCGGCAATCACATTTACAGGTGGTCAGATGAGCCCGCTTAGGAGCCCTAATTTTCGCGGCCAAAAAGCGGTTATTTTGCATCGCGAGGATGAAAACATCAACCGGTTGACCCGTCATCTGGACCGGCTTGGGATGGAAAGTACAATTCGCTGGCCGGATCTGAGTATGCCCACCGATCAGTTCGATGTTTTGTATTTTGACGGCGACAACGGGCATGATGATCTGTTCCCGTGGCCAAAAGGCGCGCCAACGGTGCCCTTGATTGCGATGATTGGATCAGAGGCTCCAGGGCGCCTGGAATGGGTGTTGTCGCATAATTCATCGGCGCATCTGATAAAACCGGTTCAATCTTCGGGCGTTTTCAGCACACTGGTTATTGCCTATTCAAATTTTGAACGGCAGCGTCTTGAGGCCTGTAAACTTGAAGCACTGGAACATCGCATCGCCCAACGTCCAGCCGTGTTCAGGGCGTTGCTGTCAATCATCGACGCCAGTGGACTGGATGACGAAGCGGCGTTTGGAATCCTACGCTTTGGTGCCATGAGCCGCCGCCAGTCGATCGAAGATTTTTGCGGTCAACTTGATAAGCGCCGTGCTGCCGCGTTGGTTCATACTTACCGTGCAGGGCAGGGATAACGGCAGATGCGAATATTCTCGGCCCTAATAAGGCGTAAGCTTGGATGTTTCGGCCTCATCAGCATCATGTTCGTGGTCATTCTCGCCGTGTTTGCCCCGTGGCTTGCCCCGTACGACCCCGATCAGCAATTTTTTGAAGGGCTGACCCTGGAAGGCGCGCCGCTATCGCCGAACAAACAATTTTGGCTGGGAACCGATTTGCTCGGTCGTGATCTTCTATCCAGGTTGATTTACGGTGCCCAGACATCAATGATTATAGGAATTGTTGCCAACGGTGTTGCCGTTATAATCGGTAGTCTTGTTGGCATTACGGCTGGATTTTTGCGCGGGTTTGTCGGCTCGGTGCTGATGCGTTTTGCCGACCTGATGATGGCTTTCCCGGCGTTGTTGCTGGCGATCGTCTTAGCCGCAATATTTAAACCGAGCCTGTGGATTGTCGCCCTGGTGATTGCCATGGTTAACTGGGTGCAGGTGGCTCGCGTTGTCTATTCGGAAACGGTGTCCCTTGCCGAACAGGACTTCATCGTCGCCGAACGCAGTCTTGGGGCGTCAAAAACCAGAATTTTGTTTAAGCATATCGCACCGCATTTGCTGTCAACGATTATTGTTTTCGGGACACTCGGGATTTCGACGACCGTGTTGCTGGAGGCGACGCTCAGTTATTTGGGGGTTGGCGTACAGCCGCCGACGCCCAGTTGGGGCAACATTATTTTTGAGAATCAAACTTATTTCACAACTGCGCCGTGGCTGGTTTTCTTTCCCGGGATCGCGATTGTATTTATGGCCCTCGGCTTCAATCTGGTTGGCGATTCACTTCGGGAAATTCTCGATCCGACTATGAAGGGGCGACAGTCATGACGTCTTATCTCTTCCGGCGAATTGCCGAAGCCGTGCTGATATTGATCGGGATATCCTTCATAACCTATATCCTGCTCTTTCTCGTTCCTGCTGATCCTGTGCGCCAGATCGCCGGCCGCAGCGCGACGCCGGAGACGGTGGAGAATATTCGGCGGCAACTCGGATTGGACTTACCGTTCTATCAGCAATATTGGCGCTACTTCAGCGGGCTCATCCAAGGCGACCTCGGGCGCTCTTATATCCAGAAAACGGAAGTGAGTGCGTTGATCAATGCCCGACTTCCGGCCAGCCTGCTCTTGATGGTCGCGGCGATTGCCACTGAGTTGGTGATCGGCCTGCTCATGGGCGTGGTGTCGGCGATCCGCCGCAACAGCAACACCGATCAGGTATTGATGGTCCTGTCGTTCATCGGCGTGTCCGCCCCGCAATTCGTCGTTGGTATCATATTGCTATACGTTTTTGCTGTGGTCCTGGAATGGTTTCCGATTGGCGGATATGGGACATGGCAACACGTCGTGTTACCGGCCACCACACTCGGGATTCTCGGGGCGGGTTGGTATTCCCGGATGATGCGCTCATCAATGCTTAATGTGCTCGGCCAAGATTTCGTGCGAACGGCCAGGGCCAAGGGATTGAGTCGGGTGCGGGTGATTTTCCGCCATGCGGTCCCCAACGCCTTGCTGCCGATCATCGCGATGATCGGCATCGATGTCGGTATTTTCATGAGCGGTATCGTTGTTGTTGAATCTGTCTACGGCTGGCCGGGCATTGGACAACTTGCCTGGCAAGCTATCCAGCGGGTTGATATCCCGATCATTATGGGCGTCACCTTGGTGGCGGCCTGCGCGATTGTCATCGGCAATTTGTTGGCGGACATAATCGCCTTATTTGTCGATCCTAGAATTAAACTGAAGTAAGGCATCCGAAAGGATGAAACGACCAAGACACCGACCATTTGATCCAACCCAAGTTTGACTGCAAAAGGAGACACAAGATGAAAATAAATCGAATTTTACGCTGTATTGGCGTCCTCGGTATCGTGTGTGCCGCTGGATCGGCATCGGCCCAAACGTCTGGGCAATACAAACACGGTGGAGACATCGTGGTCACGTATAAGGACGATGTTTCGACCTTGGACCCGGCAATCGGTTACGACTGGCAAAACTGGTCAATGATTAAAAGCCTATTTGATGCCTTGCTCGACTACCAACCGGGGACGACAATTCTCAAAACTGACCTGGCTAAAGAATATGCGATTTCCGACGATGGTCTGACGTATACATTTAAGTTGCGCGACGATGTCAAATTCCATAACGGTCGGAAAATGACGGCCAAGGACGTTCAGTATTCTCTCAATCGGGTATCAAATCCAAAAACGCAAAGCCCCGGTGCCGGCTTCTTCGCGTCAATTAAAGGTTTTGATGAACTCTCAAGTGGCAAAGCGCAGAGCCTTTCCGGCGTTTCGGTGGTTGATGACTATACGGTCAAAATTCAACTGTCCCGCCCGGATGCCACGTTTCTACACGTGATGGCCTTGAACTTCGCCTCCATCGTGCCCCAGGAAGCGGTTGAAAAATGGGGAGAGGATTTTGGGAAGCACCCGGTCGGGACCGGTGCCTATAAATTGGGTGAATGGACCTTGGGTCAACGCTTGGTTTTTGTTAAAAACGCCGACTATTACCATAAAGGCGTTCCCTATATCGACAAGATCACGGTTGAAGTTGGTCAGGAGCCAATTGTTGCCCTGCTGCGGCTGGAACGCGGTGAAGTTGATATCGCGGGTGACGGCATTCCACCGGCGAAATTTCTGCAAACTAAAAACGATCCAAAATTCAAAGACCTGATTGTTGAAGGTAGCCAGCTGCATACGGGTTACATCACGTTAAATGTGAAGATGAAGCCCTTCGACAATCTGAAAGTCCGCCAAGCCGTCAATATGGCGGTAAACAAAAAGCGGATCACCCGCATTATCAATGGCCGTGCCGTACCGGCCAATCAGCCGCTGCCGCCGCTGATGCCGGGGTATGACAAGACCTACAAGGGGTTCTCCTTTGATCCCGAAAAAGCCAAAAAGCTGATGGCCGAAGCCGGGTATGCGGATGGTGTCACCACTGAACTTTATGTTGCCAATACGGATCCGCAGCCAAGAATTGCCCAGGCAATTCAACAGGATTTGGCGAACATCGGCATCAAGGTGGAAATCAAATCCCTGGCCCAGGCTAATGTGATTGCCGCAGGTGGCGAGCCGGATCAGGCACCGATGGTCTGGTCGGGCGGTATGGCCTGGATTGCAGATTTTCCCGATCCGTCCAATTTCTACGGTCCCATCTTGGGGTGTAGCGGCGCGGTCAAGGGCGGCTGGAATTGGTCATGGTATTGCAACAAAGCCATTGATAAGCGTGCGATTGCAGCGGATTCGATGACCGACCCCAAGGATGTCGGTAAACGTGAAGCGGCTTGGCGTAAGATTTTCACCGATATCCAAGATGATGCGCCATGGGTGCCGGTGTTCAACGAGCAGCGTTTCACCATCCGCTCGCCACGACTTGCCGGGCCTGACGGCGTGTTTGTCGATCCCGTGCACATTCCTGTTCACTATGACTTCATTTCGGTTAAGGACGGGATGTAATATGTGTGACGCGACCTACACCATCCACGGTGCGCAACATCACTTCGGGTGGGACAATTCTGTCCCACCCGTCGCCACCGTTGACCCTGGCAGTACGATTGAGTTCGAGTGCCAGGATTCATCGGCCGGACAATTGACCCCGGCGTCAACTGTTGCCGACGTCAAAACACTTGATTTTGGAAAGATCAATCCGGTTAACGGCCCAGTCTTTGTCACGGGCGCGCAGCCGGGTGACGTGATCAAGGTGCGGATTGAAGAATTCAAACCGTCCGGCTTCGGTTGGACCGCTAACATTCCGGGTTTCGGGCTGCTTACCGATCAGTTCACCGATCCTGCCTTGCATGTGTGGTCCTATGACAAAAACACGCTGAACCCGGCGGCTTACGGTCCGGGCGGAAAGGTGCCGCTAAAACCGTTTGCGGGTACCATCGGACTGGCCCTTGCCGAACCGGGACTGCATTCCATTGTTCCGCCAAGGCGGGTGGGCGGCAACATGGACATCCGCGATCTGGCCGCGGGCACGGAACTTTATCTTCCGGTTGAAGTGGCCGGTGCCCTGTTTTCCATCGGCGACACCCACGCTGCGCAAGGCGACGGCGAGATTTGTGGCACGGCGATTGAAAGCCCGATGAACGTGGTTGTTACCTTGGATCTGATCAAGGAGATGGACTTGACCATGCCGCGGTTCACGACGCCTGGCCCCGTAACCCGGCATCTTGATGAAAAAGGGTATGAGGTCACGACCGGCATTGGTGAGGATTTAATGACAGGCGCGCGAACGGCGGTCAGCCAGATGGTTGATTTGTTAAGTGGCCGCTATCAGATGATGCCGGTTGACGCCTATATGCTGTGTTCCACATGTGGTGATCTGCGGATCAGTGAGATCGTTGATCAACCAAACTGGGTGGTGTCATTTTATTTCCCAAGGGTGGTGCTCGACTAAGGGGGTGCCGTGCCCCCCCCGCTCGGCAAGAAAAAACGAAGGCTGAAGAAGCATATGCCGGAAGAAAAAGCGTCACTAGCTCCCGTCCTTAGCGTCAGCGATTTGAGCATCCAAGTCGCCACCGCAGACGGGCCGAAGATAATTATCGATGACATTTCCTTAAGTCTTGCCAGTGGGGAGACGCTCTGTGTTGCTGGAGAATCCGGGTCGGGAAAGTCGATCACGGCGTTGTCGATTATGGGATTGCTGCCGACGTCAGCGAGGGTCATGCACGGCCAGATAAAGCTCGAAGACAGCAACCTTCTCGACCTGAATGACCGCCAAATGCAGGCCATACGTGGTGGTGATATCGCCATGATTTTCCAGGAACCGATGACTTCCCTCAATCCGGTCATGACCATCGGCAGACAGCTAACGGAAGCCATTTCAATCCACCAGGGGACAACTCGCGCCGGCGCGGGTGTTAAGGCGTTGCAGGCCCTGGACGCCGTCAGAATGTCGGAAAGTGGGCGGCGGATGAAGCAGTTTCCACATGAACTTTCGGGCGGTATGCGGCAACGGGTGATGATCGCCATGGCCCTATCCTGCAACCCAAAAGTTTTGATCGCCGATGAGCCGACAACCGCCCTCGACGTGACCATTCAGGCGCAAATACTGTCACTGGTGAACGACTTAAAAGATGATTTCGGCACCTCGGTTCTGCTCATTACCCATGATATGGGCGTTGTCGCTGAAATGGCTGACCGCGTCGTGGTGATGAACGATGGGCGGATTATCGAATCTGGCGACGTGTTCGAGTTGTTTGATTGTCCGCAAGAAACCTACACCAGAGACTTGCTTGCCGCTGTGCCTAAGCTGGGCGAACCACGCGCATCGCTGACCGAAGTGACCGAGCTTTCGGAACTGTCAAAAACATCCCGACCTGTTCTTGAGGTCAGTGATTTAACGGTCCGTTTTGACATTGTTGGCGGCTTATTACAGCGCCCGGTTAACCGCGTTCATGCCGTGGAGAATGTATCGCTCGACATTTATTCTGGCGAGACCCTGTCCCTGGTTGGCGAAAGCGGGTGCGGAAAATCAACAATTGGCAAATCGCTGGTCAACCTTATCCCCTGGACGGGAAGCATAAAGGTTTTTGGAACCGAAATTTCCACACTGACACCCCGTGCGATGCGCCCGGTTCGCCGCCATATTCAAATGGTGTTTCAGGACCCCTATGCGGCGCTCGACAAGCGGATGACCGTTGGTGACCTCGTCGGTGAACCGCTGCTGATTCACGATATATGCAGTGGTCAGGAATTGGAAAACCGGGTTGAGCAATTGTTTAAGCGCGTCGGCCTCAGCCCAGAGATGATGACCCGCCATCCACACGAATTTTCTGGCGGCCAACGTCAACGTATCTGCATTGCCAGGGCGCTCAGCCTGGAACCAAAGGTGATTATCGCGGACGAATCAGTCTCCGCTCTGGATGTTTCCGTACAGGCCCAGGTGCTTGATCTCCTGCTGGAACTGCAGCAGGAACTGGGCCTGTCCTATCTTTTTATCTCTCATGATCTGGCTGTCGTTGAACAGGTTAGTCACCGTGTTGCTGTCATGTATCTCGGTCAGATTGTCGAGATTGGATCACGGGCGCAAGTCTTTGGTAACCCGCAACACCCCTACACCCTAAAATTACTCGATTCCGTGCCGATTGCCGATCCGCGCAAACGCCGTCCGGATCGCCAACTGCCCAACGATGAAATCCCGAGCCCTATACAGTCGTTGGACTATGTGCCAGAAATTCTAAAATTCAGAACCGTCGAACACGGCCACTTTGTCGCAGCGTAACGCCGCCGCCGCCGTAACGTCAGTTGGGACGCCAAGATTTTAACATTCGCAACACCATCAAACACGCCATCGCTGCGGCGAAGTGTTTGAGGGTGTGCCCGCTTATGGTTTTAGCCAATAAATCAAACACCTGAGCGTCGAAATGTTCCAAAATTTTAGCAACCATATACCACAATACAACCACCAACAGCCCCCTGTTTGTCATATGACGTGCCGTTGGGAACAGCGTGCAGAGCACAGGCATCAACAAGATCGGCAGAAATTGAACCAGCGCATAGAAGCGAAGGTCACCCCGACCCATTTCTTCCGTATACTGCCAGTAAAACAGGCTGAGGATGGCGGCACCGATAAGCAGTGGCTGCAACATGGTAATTCCGATGTGTTTGTCGATCCGGTCTGCGATTAAGGCCGCTGTTAAACTCATAAAACCAACGGTCATCGGTAAGCGGTCCCAGAACAAACGGGCGTTATCAGGTGCGTCGTGGTAATAGGCTGATCCCAAACTGACGCCAATCACGCTGGTAAAAAACACCACATAGGGAATGGAATCACGTTTGCTTTCAAACAATGTGCCTGACTGACCTTTTAGGACCGTGATCAACCCGAGGAGGCCGACTACAAAAAAACCGGCGTTGGACCATGTGTCAGCGAAGTTTGCCCAGCCGAGCAAAGGGCGCGCATCGGCGAAATCATGATAAAGAGGGTCTTGCGCAATCGGGTCGACAAACAGCATCGCGATGACAGCAAAAACCGTGATTATTAGTAGAACAGCGAACCGTTTGCTGGAGCTCATACCGGGGCCTCAGCAATTTTCTGAATGGCGACATAATCGGTTTTGCCGGTTCCCAGCAGTGGGATGTGGTCGATGGCGCGAACGTCTTTTGGCACCACCAGTTCACCAACGCCGTTTTCGCGAGCGAACGTTAACATCGCGGTGCGTTCGGCTTTGGGGTTGTCTGTGATCAGGATAACCTGTTCCCCTTTCTTGGGGTCAGGCAGGGCCACTGCTGCGTGCAGATGACTTGGCCACAACTGCTCAGCCATGGCTTCAACCGCGCCCAAGGAAACCATTTCTCCGGCGATCTTGGCGAAGCGCTTGGCCCGCCCTTTGATGGTGACGAAGCCATATTTATCGATATCGACGATATCGCCAGTATCATATTCACCACCTTCAGGCGGCTGCAATTGCCCTGGTGTGTCGCTTAATAAATACCCTTTCATAATGTTGGGGCCCTTGACGATCAGACGACCACCGTCATCGATCCCGGGAACTGGTTCCAATCGGCTGGTAATTCCGGGCATTAAGCGCCCGACGCTACCGGCCTTGAAATGCATGGGGGTGTTGGCGGCCAGGACCGGCGATGTTTCCGTCGCGCCATATCCTTCGAGTATGCGCAAACCAAATTTGTCGGCCCATACGCGTCGGGTCTCGTCCTTAACTTTTTCGGCACCGGCAAAAACATAACGCAAACTGTAGAAATCATAGGCATGGGCAACGCGGGCATACCCCGACAAAAAGGTGTCGGTGCCGAACATCACGGTGGCGTTGGTGTCGTAAACCAAGGCCGGAACAATGCGGTAGTGAAGGGGTGATGGATACAAAAAGGTCCTGACGCCAGACAGTAGGGGCAGCAGCAGGCCGCCCGTCAAGCCGAAGGAATGAAACACCGGCAACGCGTTAAAAACCCTATCGGTAGGATTGAAATCAATAACGCTGGCCAGTTGTTCGCGGTTGGCCAACAGGTTTTGATGGGACAGGACGACGCCCTTGGGCACGCCTTCTGAACCCGACGTGAACAACACCACGCCCGCCCCGTCTGGATCAACGCACTGGCGTCGGTGAAAGGTCTCGGCGAAGGGGCGGGACAACAGGCCAAACATCTTGTCGATTGCGTTAACCCGGTGTTTGAGGTCTTCCATATAAACGATGTTGGTGTGATCTGATAGGGTACTGATCTGCTCGTCCAGTTTGCCCATCTCAACAAACCGCCTTGACGTCAGAACGGTTTTTATGTTGGCGACCTGAACGGCCGAGATCATGTTTTTGGCGCCGGTCGAAAAATTAAGCATCGCCGGAACCCGCCCGAAGGCTTGCAACCCAAAAAAGGTAACGCCAACCGCCAATGAGTTAGGGAGCAGGACACCGACATAGTCGCCTTTGTCGGTGAGGGTCGACAGCCGACGCCCAAGGACCAGGCTGGCCAGCACCAAGCGGTTGTAGGACATCGGTTTGCGTTCGACGTCCTCAAGGGCGACCGCGTTTTTACCGTGAATATGGCGGGCATCAAGCAGCGCTTGAAACAGGGTTTGGTCGGTTTTTCGGGTTTCAAAAATCAATCGCGTCATGACGTCGTGAAGTTGGTCCCCGGCCTGTTTGCGCCGTTCCCGACCGACAGTTTCGTCCCCCAGATCGAACATTTGTGGGGTTTGGATGGTTAATGATATTTTCGGAAACCAGCGCTGACGGACTTTGCCCTTAAGGCGGGAAAATGGGGTGTACTGGGCACCATCAATGCGAATTGGGATCAACGGCGCACCGGCTTTGTCAGCGATCATTCCGGGCCCTTCGTAGATTTTCATCAAGGCCCCAGTGACCGTGATCCGCCCTTCCGGGAAAATGACGCAGTGATGCCCTTGCTTAACCTTGCGAATCAAGGATTTAATCGCCAGTGGGTTGGCCGGGTCCATGGGAAAGGCATCAACTAAACTGAGGAACGGCCGCATCCACCATTGCCCGGCAATTTGCGTGTTGATGGCGAACAGGGGTTTTCTTGGGAGATAGGTTGCCAACAATACGGCATCCAAAAACGACACGTGATTGACAACAATGACTGCCTTATCGCCGACATCGCGGATCTTCTCAAGGCCCCGGACCTCGACCCGATAACACAACTTTAAAATAAACCGCAGCGCCGTTTTGACCAGTGCGTCGGGCAACAACGCGCAGATATAGACGGCGGCCCCCGCGTTGAGCACGGCGATGACGAAAAACACTTCCGGTACGGTCAGGTGAAGGGTCAACATAATACTGGCGGCCAGCGCCCCGGTCACCATGAACGCCGCATTGATAATATTGTTGGCGGCGATGATCCTTGATCGTTGTTCTTTAGGGCTGCGGCTTTGCAGGATTGCGTACAGCGGGACAATAAAGACACCGCCGGAAATCGAGATGCCAAGAAGATCGGCCAATAGACGCCAGCTTACCGGGTCATCGAGGAATTGGCGAAATCCGATCAACCCTTGATCGGGGAATGGCAATGACGAACTGACACTGTAAAGATCGAGAATAAAAACCGTCATGCCGAGCGCGCCGAAGGGAGCGAATTTTGCTGAGATTTCGCCGTTGAGCAGGCGATTGCACAGCAGTGAGCCGAGGCCGATTCCGATGGAAAACACGGTCAGAAACAGGGTGACGACGGTTTCGTCTGCCCCGAGCACGACTTTGGCTAAGGCCGGAAACTGGGCGAGGAAGGTCGCGCCAACCAACCAGAACCAGGAAATTCCTAAGATCGACAAGAACACGTCACGGCGCTGGCGGGCCATGCCAACGATTTTCCAGGTGCCGCTAAAGACATTGAGGCCGACGTTAATGTCCGGCATTGGTGCCGGTGCGGTGGGAATGAAAAAGCTGCTTAACCAGCCTAAACAGGCCAGACCCACGATAGCAATTGAGACGATCATGATGCCATTGTCGGCCAGGATCAGCAGCCCACCGGCTATGGTGCCGAGTAAAATGGCCAGGAAGGTGCCCGCTTCGATCAAGGCGTTACCACCAATCAGTTCATCTTCGGCAAGATGATCCGGCAGGATCGAATATTTAAGCGGCCCGAAATAGGCGGACTGCATACCCATCATAAACAGCACACTGAGCAGGATATTAACACTGCCAACGTGCAGTCCAAAAACGGCACTGGCCATGATGCAAATCTCAAAAAACTTAATCCAACGGATCATTTGCGATTTTTCAAATTTGTCCGCCAGTTGCCCGGCGTTGGCCGAAAACAGGAAAAACGGCAAGATGAAAATACCGGCGGCGGCGGTAACAAGAATTTGCGGATTGATCCCACCGCCTTGTCCTAACCGGTAAAGGATCAGAATAACCAACGCATTTTTGAACAGGTTATCGTTGGCGGCTCCCAAAAACTGCGTCAGGAACAGTGGCCAAAATCGCCGAGTCTTAAAAAGGTGGAACAGAGTGTTATGCATGGGAGTCACCTGTTTCTGTTTTGTGGGAGGGATCTGGCGTGGAAAAGGTGGCGAATTTTAGGAAGTTGACAACGGCCCGGATCGAGGCCGGGTGGTTGGAGATATTAACGTGGAAGGCGTTGATCATCAGCCTATCGCGGGCACCCGCAAGGGCGGTTTCACTGACGGCAACGGTGCCATCATCATCACCTTCAATTAACGGATTTAGACCGGTGTCCTCTCCCGTTCCACCAACAATGACGCCAAACTGTTGTTTAAGGGGCGCCAGCGTTTTCACATGATCGGGCATCAATTGTTGCCCGGCGACACCGTAAATCCACCGGTAGGGCCAAACGTTTTTTAGCCTTTTGGCAACCACGGAGCCTTGGTTCGGCGGGGCGATTTGAACAATTCGATGAATGTCAATGTGATCCTGCCAGGGTTGGTATTCGGACAGCAACTGGCGCAGCACCAGCCCACCCATGGAATGGGTCACGAAGGAAACGGTGGAAACTCCTTCAAGGCCATCAATTAGTCCGGACAAGGTTTTGGCGTGATCTTCGATCCCGCGTCGGGTGCTCGCGTAACTGATATTGGCAACTTGGTATCCTTCACTTTTGAGGGGCTCGACCAACTTTGAAAAGGTGCCGGTCGACCGACCGATTCCGTGCAATAGGATAACCAGATGGTCGGCATGTTGGTGCATGTTAAATTTGCCGCGTGCATTTTCGAGGGTGGCGCGGCAATGCTCTCGACTGCCCCACGCCCGGCGCACGTTGTTGGCATCAAGCAAACGGTGCTGCCCGGTCCAAACGTGACGTTGGATACGCCAGTCGGCAAAATAATGTACGTCTGACCAAAGTTGTTTCCCGCCCAACGTTATCGTTGGAATGTTTAAAGGGGTTTTGGCGTTTGTTGCCCATGCGATCAACCCGACAGCGAGGGTTAGTCCTGCCGTCCCAAACCCGACCCAGCGAAAGATAGTGTTCATCGACCGATATTCCGATGGTCATGGCGTAACCCAGAAATGAACGTCGAGGTCAGGGTTTTTGCCATTTCCTGGAAATTGTCGCCGCCGACAACACCCAGCTTGCCGCTGGAGTCCAACGCATACAATCCATGTAGCCCGGCCCACAGGACCCGCGCTGCATGGGCAGTTTTCGACATTTGTTCGATCGAAAACAAAGGTGAAAGCGCCGTTTCCAATAGGCCCAGGACGCCTGCAATCTTGCGCTGATACCAGTCCGGCAGGTCCGCACCTTCGGGCTGGGTATAATCAAACAATGTCGCCCACAATCCCGGGTGATTGACCAGGAATGTCAGATAGGCCTTAAGCAGCGCATCGATATCATGTTCGGGGTTGCCGGTCGCCGGGGCCTTGCTTAAGGCCGCATGCAGCAGGTCCAGAGTTTGGGCGTTCAAGTGGATGATCAGGTCATCAAGGTTGGCAAAGACGTTATAAAGGGTGCCCGGCGAATAACCGATGGCATTGGCAACGTTGCGTGCTGTCAGGGCGCGAAGCCCGCCGGCTTTGACAATTGCCTCCGCCGCCGACAAGGCCAACGTATAAAGCTGTTCCCTGCTATGATCAGAGCGCCGCGCCATCGTTTGTCCCAGTTATTGTTGAACAATGTTCAAAACAATAACTGAACAGCGTTCAATAATCAACAAAATAGTTCTAGAGCAAAACCGGAGCGAATAGGTTCATTCGCGAACGTGGGTTTGCGGGGATATCAACTAGTACCGCCCAGCGTAAATGCAGACTCTGATGTTATTGATTTGTTTTTGTCTTTCTGATTCACTGTTTTTGAATTTTCTCAGGAGGGAAACAATGGGACGTCGAGCTGCGATGGT
>Ga0316204_10000913_pt1 | contig 92186 bp, 100 predicted proteins | sample 6monrhotite_MG_2_FD_205661 | JGI IMG/M metagenome (GOLD analysis project Ga0316204, IMG submission 205661) | Microbial mat bacterial communities from mineral coupon in-situ incubated in ocean water Damariscotta River, Maine, United States -... | ecosystem: Environmental > Aquatic > Marine >... | reverse complement strand
GCACGACCAATACAGGCGACGGCATTATCGGAAGAGCATTAACTTCTGAAGAGCGCTGGAATTTGGTTGAATACTTAAAAACCCTGTAACACCACTCAAGCTCGATTTGCCCACTGCAATTTATTGCGGTGGGTAAATTGCCCAGAAAACTGTGATCGCATTAGAGAATCCATCTAATTGGATCAATTTACTATTAGGGAACTAACATGACAGATATAGAGGAATTATCAACCTCAGTTGCCAACATCAATGCATCTATTGATCTGGCTAACGCCTCAATTAACGACATTAAAGAAAATGTTAAGTCCATATCGGGCAACACTCCACCACCGGATAATATATATGAGCACCTTTTAAGTATGTGGGGGGTACAGTACAGCCTTCTTCAGGGCAATAGAGCAATGTTTTCCGCATTAAATGTATTCGTGGCGATAATTGTTTTCAACCTTACGTTAAGTTCGACATTCATCGACAGTTTGTCTCAACCCACAAAGCTAACGTTACATACGGCCCTCATCATTGGTGCGACTTTCTTTTTGTCTGGTGTTGGTTATGGCCTATGCTTCCTCTGGAAAGAAGCAGTAGATGCAAGATACAATAATGTGCAAGTTATTGAAAAAAAATTATTAGATCTTAAGGATCGAGATGTAAATATAATAAAATGTGGAAGTGAGGAAAACATCCCTAAAAGTCACTTTGATCTAGTGAGGACTTACTTTAAGTGTTTCTGGATGTCTATTTTCTTCATTTTCTTTTGCCTACTACTTTATTTTCTTTATTTTATTTTGCCTACTATTTTATTTTGATTGGCGGATTCCAGGATGAAGCACAGTTAGCGGACACTGGCGCTTCCTTACACAACAATGCTGTATTTAACCCATTTCATTCGTGTCAGGCCTTACATTTGACTCTCAGCGAGAGGGGCTTGTGTAAAATGTAAGCCCTGACACTGACACGCGCCGAATGTAAATACAATTTAAGTAACGTGAAAGGTAAGGAGATATATGGCGCAGAGAAATGGTGCTGGTGTGGCTGCGAACATTGATATTGATGCTTACATAAACGAATTGCGGATAACAGTCATGGATGCAGGGCTGCACTATGATGTATGGTCGGTCTTGACGAAAGCAGTTTCAGAACCGAAATGCCAAAAAGACATGAATCGCTACTCACTATTTTTTAGCACTTCAATTAGAGCGAATTTGGTCGCAACTTTGATAGCACTGTATTGCCTCTACGATACCCACCAGAAAACCTACAACATCAATGATCTCTTGAAACAAGTCCGGTGTCGCTTTACGACAGAGGAGGGTATGAATGACATTGAAGTGCTCTACGTTAAGGCAAAGCACTTATGGCAAAAAGTTAATATTCTTCGTAACAATGTATTTGGCCATCGGTCTACTTTGCTAACTATCGAGAAGGGATTCGTCAAAGCCAATGTAACGCCGGAGGAATTAAATCAACTAATCGAAACATCGAAAGACTTGCTCAACAAAGTTTCATTTTTGCATAACCAGACAAAACACACTTTCAATCTCGATGCGCGGAGAGACACACTTGATATGCTTAAAGCGTTGAGCTGCGTAATAATAAAACGTTCTACCCAAGCCGGGCATGAGTAACCGATATTGCGCCGAGAGAACACTTTCGAAGCAAAAAGCCGCTGAACTGGGTCGCTTATTTTCTTGAGGTGAATATGAAAAATACGCCGCGCAACTTACCCCTTAATGCGTATCACGCCATTGCATCCAAAAAAATTAGGCATATAGGTACTACACATAAAATATGCCTGATTGGTCGGGGTTGCTGCCCCAATGCAATCAAATCACATAGCGTGCCAGTTGCATCATTGCGAGGCATTGCAAAAGATGGCCATGTTTACGCATTTGTAAGCCCGGTACATGCCGAACTGCAAAATATCTATAACTGCGAATATCAACCAACGCGGCTAGGCATAAATGAGGCATCGACATACTTTGGATTTTGCAGCACACACGATGACGCGATCTTTTCTGAAATAGAGAAGCGTGATGTCGAACCGACCGACAATCAAGCATTACTATTCCATTTTAGGGCTTATTCACGGGCGTTTTATCAGAATGCAAATTCTGGAAAGATGCTCCACGAAATTCACGAAGCCCAACGCCCCGCAGATCACGTCCCTACAGAGGCACTAGAAACTGTAGCATCCTATTTCCAACCCCAAGTGGATACCTTGTCCATACTTGAAAAACATTTCGAGAGAATGAGAAGCGATGTGGTTGCGAAAACACATCCGAAGTTGGAATACCTCTTTATCAGACTTGGCTGCGTACCTGATGTTATGTGCAGCACACTTTTGATGCCGCTCTACGATATTGAAGGGAAATTATTATTCCAACTTGCAAAGGAATGCAATGCCACTTGCCAAGCCATGTCTATAACTCTAATGCAAGACTCCGTGGGTGGTTTTTTATTGCTAACTTGGTACGACAAAGATGCTGTGGCAAGTGCCTTTGTACGCACATTCATTAGAGGTGGCTACGACATAAATAGATTGATAGCAGTTGTTTTTGGAGCAACAGTTAACTTTTTCTTCAGCGAAAGTTGGTGGGAAAAGCTGGATGATGAACGAAGGGAAATGTTGATGTATTACGCGTCGGTGTTGATTATTGATCCGGCAGATACATCACGGGATCATATTCAAATTATGTATCAGGCACTCGTTAATCACCCTGCGACCTACGTCAATTGGCCTATTCTATCGGTTACAAAGAGCGCAGCGCTGAATTGAGCAGAATGTACTGGATAAGCTGTTTCTGACGATGCACGAAACACTAATCCGGCACGAAGCCACACTTATTCACCACACATTGGAACAAATCGGCCACACATTGGGCTGGCAATCTTTTTCCCTCGGTGCCTGCGGCAATGCTTCTGTCCTGCTCGGAGAATGGTTAACCTGCAAGGGAATTGAGGGTGTCGAGCCCGCGTAGGGCGCAATAACCAACGGGCATTGCGCCCGTATGGTGCCTCCATTCGGTGCAATGCACTACACTTTTTCACCCTACAACAGATAGCCGTTTGAGGTCTATTCCCGCTTGATGCAGTGAAAATTATTTTCAGTCGCGCATGTCTCCTTCGTCCACGCAGCGAACCCACCAAGCCTTTTGCGCTTAGTACTAAGCCGTCAATAAAACCGCTTTTGCCCTCTCAAGAATACTCTCGCGATCCGCCAATCCGTTTTCTCCTCCGTTTATTCTTTTTGTAATCTCTTTTACGTCATCTTGATCAGCTAGAACATTCAGCTTTCTTGACTGCCAGTACCAGCCTGAGCCCTGCACCGCTGCTGTCGGGTTTTGAGCTAAAGGTTCCGGGTCATTGACTAAATCTATGTCCAAACCCGCTCCGCAACTTGTGTAATTATCGAAGCCTGTTAATTGAATTAAGCCTCGCCCTCGGAATTTCCAGCCGTCACCACTTTCTTCATCTCCATTGCCCATGCGACTGGCATATACCCTGTTAGCAATTTTCTCTGGATTGCGTTCATATTCATTGGCGAGTTCGTCCGTCGGAAAATATTTACCGAAAGTGGCGCGTAAGCCAGCTGCGCCATAATTGAGATTTTCAGAGCTATATTTAAAATTGCCGCTTTCGTGACCTATCTGAGCGATGAAGTGGCAAACTCTCAAAACTGTATTGATTTCAAACTCAGGCATTTTTTCATTTAAGGAACTCAAGTATTTATTGATGTTTGCTGTCGTTGCCGCAGGCATAATTTCTTTTAGTTGCGAAGCGGTTAGCACTAGGGTAGAAGTATCGGGGGTATCCGTCTTCACAGCTTTTTCATCTGGAATGTTAATCGTCTGTCCAACCCTAATATTGTTCGGATTATCAATATTGTTAGCCTCTGCTATTTCCTGATATCGAGATGCGTCACCGTAGAATTTTTCGGCAATTTTCCCCAAGGTGTCTCCAGCTTGAATCGTATAGCTTGTCATAATCCCCCCAAAATAATAGCCTCAAGCAAGCCTCATCATTTAATCCAATGCCTGAGACAGCCGATCACAAGGTGCTTACATAAAAACTAAGCCTTCAGTTTTTCCAGTAACACTTTCAATGCCTTGCCTCGATGGCTGATGGCGTGCTTCTCGTCGTGAGTTAGCTCTGAACTCATCTTCCCCAGCGCGGGCAAGAAGAACATGGGATCGTAACCGAATCCGCCTGCACCGCGTTCTTGCTGCGCGATTTCACCGTGCCACTCGCCTTCTGCGATCAGGGGTTGCGGGTCATCGGCATGGCGCACTAGTACTAATACGCAATAGTAATGTGCGCGACGATTGCTCTCGCCTTGCAGCGTATGCAGCAATTTGTCATTGTTACGCTGGTCTGATTTAGGTTCACCTGCGTAGCGAGCGGAATGTACGCCGGGTGCGCCACCAAGTGCCTCGACACAAATACCAGAATCATCGGCTAAAGCGGGCAGGCCGCTCTCACGGCTGACGTGACGCGCTTTTGCCAGTGCATTTTCGATGAAGGTGCAGTGTGGTTCTTCTGCTTCTGAGATACCAAGCTGGGCTTGCGTCAGCACTTCGATACCGAACGGTGCCAGCATGTGTTGAAATTCACGCAGCTTGCCTTGATTGTTTGAGGCTATGACTATTTTTTTCATTTAATACCTTTCACCACTGCGACATCGAGAGCTCAGAGTAAAAGCTATAGCCCCCTATTTTGCTTGCTCACCCGATGGATGGCTCACCCACGACTCTAAGTTGTAGATGTTTTGCTTTTCTCTGTGCCTCTGTGTCTCTGTGGTGAGATTTCCAGGTTTATTAGTCTTGCAACGCAACGCGCTGCTTTTCGATCAATTGGGTAATGCCCAGTTGAGCCAATTCCAACAATTCATCCATTTCTGTGCGTGAGAAAGCATGACCTTCCGCCGTACCTTGCACTTCGACGAAGTGACCACTACCTAACATCACTACATTCATATCGGTGTCGCAGGCGGAGTCTTCTAGATAATCCAGATCAAGCACTGGTGAACCTGAATATATACCAACTGAAATTGCGGCAATAAAGTCTTTGAGCGGGGTTTCTTTGATGAGGCCTTTGTTTATTAGGCCAGTCACTGCATCGTGTAGGGCTACGAATGCGCCGGTGATGCTGGCGGTGCGGGTTCCGCCGTCTGCCTGTATTACGTCACAATCAAGTTGAATGGTACGCTCACCGAGTTTTTTCAAATCTACTACGGCACGCAGGCTGCGGCCGATCAAACGCTGGATTTCTTGGGTGCGGCCTGATTGTTTTCCTCGCGCGGCTTCGCGCCCCATGCGTTCACCTGTAGAGCGAGGCAGCATGCCGTATTCCGCTGTTACCCAACCTTCTCCGCTGCCTTTTTTATGGAAGGGAATTTTTTCTTCTACGCTGGCGGTGCAGATGACTTTGGTGTCACCGCACTCGATGAGTACTGAGCCTTCGGCGTGTTTGGTGTAGTTACGAGTAATGCGGATGTCACGAAGTTGGTTTAACTGACGTTGGCTTGGGCGCATGTTGATTATCTCGATGAATTTAAACGGTGCGTATTATAACGCGCATCGTTGTATTCAACGGTAGTCGAGCACCGTACACACGGCGGTGTCTGTTTTTTGATCTATTTCTGCCTCCCCCCAACGCACAACGACTGCGGTAGTATTGTCGGCGCGTGCTTGTTCACGCTGCAAGGCGATTTCACTCAGTTCGTCTATTGTGGTTTGCAAATCTCCGTCCACCAGTGCTTCGGCCATTTCCGTATCTGATAACGGCCCCCACAGTCCATCGCTGCAAAGCAAAAGTGCATCTCCAGACTGAAGCGCTAGCGGAGTGCCGAGTTCCACATAGAACATATCTTCCACGCCCCCCAGACAATTGGTGATTTTATTACGTTCAGGATGGGTCTTTGTTTCCTCCTGCGTGATGATGCCCCAGTCCGCCCACTGCTGCACTACTGAATGATCGTGTGTCACTGCTGCAACTGCTTTGTCGCGCAATAGGTAAAAGCGTGAATCGCCCGCATGCGCCCAGTTCACCATTCCGTCTTGAATTAGTGCGAGCACGCAAGTTGTGCCGGGGCTTCCGCCCAATTGATTTTCTGCTGCGTAGCGAATGATTGCGCTATTAGCGCGCTTAGTGTTCTCACGCAGGAATACGTCTGGGTTGGGAATCCGTTGCTTCGCTACTTGGGCGAATGACTGCATAAACGTATGAATAGCAATTTGTGCCGCGACTTCGCCATGCAGGTGTCCCCCCATGCCGTCAGCCAACACTAATAATAATGCATCATTGGTATAGGCGTAAGCGACGCGATCCTGATTATATTTTCTGCCGCCCATCTGGCTGCTTTGATATACGGCGAATTTCATGTTGTCCTAATTTGCAGTGTCTACACATAGTTTTTTGCTGTTGATGTCCCATCCTAATATATTTAATCAGTTCAACCTATAGTTTTCGATTCCTATTCCCTTCCTTTTTAGTGCCTAAGCAGTGTTCATTTTCACAATTGCTTTGCCTCTATGAGGATTGCAATTTCATGAATTCGCATTATGTTAGAATCCCGCTCGCTGTATATATTGAGCACCTAAATCTGCTGAACGAGATCTAGCGCATAACCCGCATACATCCCAATTAGGAACTAACTCAGAAATGAATAATTTGTTATCACGAATGCCCACAAAATGTTGGGCTTACCTCGGACTTTCGATTTGGGCTGCACTGTGTTTTATGTTGTTACATAAATCTCCTTATGGCATTGATGAAGCGGCGGCTCGCTCATTATTATTAATTTGGTCTGTTGCGGATGCAGTGGTCAGCCCTGTTGTTACGCTGGGCATGCCTGATTTCCGTACTATTTTTCTTATCCCTATCGGTCTGCTGTGGACGGGTAGCGTAATCGCTGCAAAAGTGGGCACCATCCTGATTATGTCCATCGCGATATGGACAATCCATGCTTGGCGAATCCGCAGTGGTGATGCCGAAGGGGCGCTGATTGCTTCAGGCTTATTGCTCATTGCACCGCTGACTATAAATCAAATCGACACTATTTCTGTTGCTGCATACCTGTTCATCACCTTTGGATTCGGCGTTTGGGCAGATCAGATATACCGCGAATCGCCAAAAGCTTTCGGTGGCATGTACTTTTTACAGCTATTTTTATCCATGGTTAGTGTTTCATTTCACCCGCTTGGCTTAGCCTATCCTTTGGCTTTACTGTGGACATGGTATAAACATCCTTTAGATAAAAAACAGCAGAAATTTTATTTCGCTGGGATTACTTTTTCTGTTTTGTTCTCCATGGCTTTAACTTCAGGCTGGACGCACGTGGAATTCTTTAACAATCCCTTTGCTGGCTTATCCACGCTATTTTCGGGATCTGCAAACGACAAAGAAATTAGCGTATTCCGTTGGATCACTAGCATAACAATGATGGGGACTTTGCTATTTGTTGTATTTAAGCAAGTACGCACTTTATGGGACGATTTACTAGGAAAAACATTTTTGCTTGCCCTTATCATCGGTCTCTTTGTTGGCGATGAAATTTTTGCGGTTATCGCATTAGCCACTTGTTTGTACTGGGGCATGCCTTTGTTGCTTGGCAAAGCATCCGATTCAGATAATGGGTTCTGGAAACAACATGGCCCAGTGCTAGTAGTAATTTTCATACTATTCACAGCATTTATGGTCTATGATAAATCTCGTTACCAGACCCTGTTATCTGCAGACCTTTCACCTCGCGACAGCCTCATCAAAAATCTCGCTGAAACTAGCGGCATTTTTCTTACTGACGAATCAGGTGAGAGCCTCAATGCAAAACAGCCTATTCGTGTTGCCAGCCAATGGCCGGGACTCACCATGCTTGCCTGTCGTTGTGATGCACTTCCACTTCCTCCTGAAGCAAAAGATGGCGAAGCTTTACTTGCTATGTTGAAGAGCATTAATTATTTAATATTCGACCCTCGAGATCCAGAGAATAGGTCTCTCGCGCGCCACCTGTCTGCTATGGCAGCTAATCGCATCGAGACTATTGCGCTTGAAGATGGAGGGGTGATTGTTCAGGTTAACAAACCCACCATCGCAGCAAACAGCGAGACAAAAAAATGATTTTTGAGACGTTTCTCTTCCTTGTTGCGGGGATCGGTGCGCTGTTCATTACTGGTTTCGCTGTTCATATGTTTGTGGGTGGCTTGGTTAGCCCCGAAACGGAAAATGAAATTATTGCCGTGGTTTGTATTATTGTCTTCTGCGCTATTGCTTACATGGTGTGGGATGTAATACAAAGACGTGCGAATAGAAAATAAAGCCTAGATTTGTTTTTACGGACTAAGGCAGTTGCACGGTCTAAGAGATTCAGCTAGACTGCCGTTTGATGTTTAGAAGTAGTTGTAAAGTGGTTTATTTGATAACTGATAAGTATCATAACGAGGGGGATGTGCCATGCCAGTTGAACTTTTAGTACCAATTTTTATTTTCGTATTAGGTGTTGTCTTAGCAGTTAAGCTCGGCGGCATGGGAATTGACATGATTACCAAAGACTAATAATTATTATCGAGTAGTCTGTCAGATTTAATTAACTCAGAAGATGCTTAGAGACTCTATGCCGTCTTCTGAGTTTTTTATTAACTTCACTTTACCTTTCACTGGCTGAAGACACATTTTAGCTACTCTTTAAGCTCTCCATCAAACACCCATTAATAATGAATCAGAAACTTCAACATCGTCACCTCTTAAAATTTTTGGTGCTCTCTGCCTTTTCATTTTTTGTTGGCACCGTGCATGGCATGCTACAAGTAATGCCTCCTGTCCGCGCCTGGCTGGACTCGATTGGCAGCCCCTACGGTGGCCCTGGGCATATGATTGATCCGCTAGCACATGCTCATATGAATTTAGTTGGGGGGGTGGTCTTACTCGCGATGGGTGTTACGTTCTACCTACTTCCCATTTTTTCTGGAAAACGTATTTATTCCGTTAAGCTGATAAACCATACTTTCTGGTGGGTTAGTATTGGCGTATACAGTTTCTATATCATTCAAATGATTTTTGGAATTTGGGAAGGGCAGTTGCTCTTAACAACTCCTGATGAAATTGCCGCTGTGCACCGCATGTATGGGCCAATTATGGCTGTTTCCGGCACTACTATGGCAATAGGCTTTTGTACTTATTTCGCCAATGTTGTATTGAGTGTTACAGCGTCGCCCGATATCGAAGCTGTTGTGGAGAAGAATTAACTAGGCGAGAGTTTTAAGGGGAATAGGAGCGTTTTCTTGTCATCCCCTTGCTTGACCTGCACGCGTAACTGGGAAACCTCACCATCCCCGAGGTCAACTGCTCTGCGATAGACACCAATTAGCCCATCTTGAATCGTCTGAACCCACGGTATAGAGTCGTCTCCACGTAGAGAGATGGTCAAATCTTGGCTAGGTCTGCCGCGTGGGCCTGTAACGATCACTACAACCTCTGACATACCCGCAAGCGGAGGGTTGGGATGCGTCTCAACCCGTATATCCATATCTTTCCAATGCTGAGGAGGGATTGTGATTTCGCCCTCATTACTTCCACATGCGGCAAGGCTTAAAGTAAGCAAGGCTATTACTGTTGCTGAAACTATTCTCATAATATTTTCGTTACACACTTTGGGCTAATCATTTTTTATCGCCATCTTCGTTTGAACTTGATTCCTTTTTTTCAGCATCCATTTCATCTTCTGAGGAAGAACCTGAAAAATTGACCATATAGTGAATAAATACTGCCGCCGCTGTGACATAGACCAGTGAGCCTAAAAACCCAGGATCTTTGACCCAATCTACCCAATTGACCGTTACGCCAGGGCGCAGCCCCCAAAATGGAAAGCTCAACCCCACTCCGACCAATAATACGATTACCACGACTGCCATAAACCAATATGGAACTTTCTTTTGCGACTCTGGAATTTTTTCTACCAATTCCCAGTCTTCCATGCCGCGCTTTTCTAAACGCTCTTCGTCTGAAGCATAGCCAAAGTGATCTTTACGAAGCGTACCCCATTGGGTCTCTTCATTGCTTAAATCATTTTTTTTATCATGCACATCCATCGGATCTACCCTTTACTGAACAAAGTGCTGCATTTTAAACCGGCCCACCCATCCATCTTTTGAATGTACCACCACGATGATGGGATGAAGGCCACGCTTTAACCCTGGGGAAACCGACAATACAACTGATTCGCGTCCAACCGTCTCTAAACTGATCTTTCGCTTACTCAGCGTGAACAAGTTTGCAGGTAATCCCAATACGTCGACGTTTAGTTCACTGGGGCGGTAACGTTTGCTGGACACCTCAATACGGTATTCGTGTGCCGTCTGGTTCTGTGCTGTTTTCATGTACCCCACGGATAAATGATACGGCTGATACGACCAAATCCCCCAAGCTAGAAATATAAGTCCAACTGAAGCAAATGGTAGTGTCCAGCGCAATCTCGACAGCAATGAAATTGAGTTATCTCGCAAAAGTTTTACTTCAGTTTGCTTGCGCTGCCCAAATTCAAATTTCAATAATCCCGTGCTGTCTTTTTTGGCCTGCAAGTTGTTACATGCATCAATGCAGTCACCACAGTTTATGCAACTATCAAAAACTTTTGTGTTGCGCGGATCCAAGTCAATAAAGCAGGTTGTCACACAATAATTACATTTTTCGCATTCACTAGCACGACTATCATCATAAACCACATGCAAGGTTTCCTTGGTTTTAAATGAGTGCTGCCAAACCTTGTATACGCATGCGAAGCGGCACCAGAAATGCCGTAGCACTGCGATATCCAATAATATGATCATGACCCATACGGAATATATCCAGTGTAATGATCCAGCTAATCTTGGGTCTTCTCTGAGGGTAATAAATGACCATACCACGTCAGGCGGATAAAAATATAGCAATGGCAATAAGGAAAACATCATTGATGCCAGCAAAAATCCACTGCCCAATATAATCCAGTTTAATGCCGTATTTTTTGCAGCTGCGACTTTTGCAGATTCTCCGTTCAAACTGACTTCAGCCCGCTTTCCCAGAAATTTTCGTGTCATGTAATTTGCCCATTCCGCCATCGTATTTTGCGGGCATATCCATCCGCAAAATACAGTGCCGGCAATCGAATACATTGCGACCAAGATACTCAGCAGAGTTATCCATAGCCCCGATATCAGAAAGAAATCCGCAAACCATATTTGCCACCCCAGCACGACTAAAGCTCCATTTTCAGGGTCGAATCGAAATAACCCAGAAACGGGGATTAGAACCAGTAGCAACAATATCGCTATCTGTAATAAACGTCGTTTCAGGTGATATCTTGTTGTGTCAGCTTTAGGACTGGTGTTAATTACCTTTACAGGAATGTCCGCCAAGGCTTTATGGCTGTTTGATACTGGGTTTTGTTTTGAATCCTTCATTCCTTTACTCCGGTTACTTTGGCGGCCTCGTTATCTAACGGTGATATTGCAAGTAGAAGAGAATGATAGCGCTCGCCCTCTTGTGCATTTCCTGCATCTGTCTCCAAATGCCATAGTGCGCGCAACGTAGCAATAGAACTCGGGCAAATTTTTAAAATACGATGCAGTGCATCTCTCTTAGTTAGTCCATGCTGCCCTGCTTGAGAAATGGATTGCAGCATACTATCAGCGAGGGCATTAGTTATCCATCGGTCCAGTGGATTTGCCTGATATGCCATCCAGATTAAATTGCCAGCCTTGGAGGTACCCCCTTGAATTGATGACAACCAAGCCCTCGCTGCAAAATCAGTTGCCACATAGGCGCGCCCAAACTTACTCTGATTTTCGGGACTAATCTGCAAAATTTTTGTGGCTGATTCAGGTGAAGGGTGCTGCTGTAGCAGCCACAACATCATTGTGCTCAAATTGACACTGCCATCATAGCGCGCGCGTGGCAGCTTATATTCGATAAAGGGTAGCCACTCATCTTGCACCGGCCCTACACTGGCTGCTATTGGCCCCCAGTAACGTCCTAGCCATGTCCACGCCCCTTCACCACCGGTCGCATCTAAGCGTTCGCTCGAATTCAAGCGCTGCAAGTTATCCAACATGGCCTGAGCTCCTAAAAAATGGTTTTTGGGCCCGACCATTGCCAAGTGCATGCCATCCATAAATAGTTGCGCATCTGGATAGACTTGTTTAAAACTTCTCAATATGACGTTGATCGACTCAACATCAAACTGGTTTAGCGCTACCCACTGTACAAATATTCCCTGATCATTTAATTGTCTTTTAACTCTGTTGAATTGCTGTACAGATAAGAGTGAGCCCATTCCGGCTATGTCTGGGTGGAATAAATCACCGACGATTACATCGTATTTGTTTTTAGTTGTACTTAAATAGTGTCTAGCATCATCATGATAAATCTGGGCTTTATCCATGACACCTAAATTTACTGGCGCAAACCATGTCCTGGCTGCATCAATAGCGCCTTGAGATAACTCTACGGCTGTCCGTTCTAAGTTTGGAAAGGGTAGTGAGCCAGCCATTGAAATACCCGTTCCCAGACCTAGGAATAATATACTGTGTGGTGCTGGGTGAAGTAGTAGCGCTAACCTTGCTTGATCCTTTTGTATCGCTACTGCACTAGGTTCTGTTGATGCATCCATACGCTGCAAATCACTTAATAGCATACGCTGACCATCTTGTTGCTGCACTACATGTGTAAGTGAAATTGCATCTTCATAGATTGATAGATTCTGGCTGGCAGACTCTACTTTTGGCAATAGCTCGTTCACTGGAGGCATGTTGCGCAGAGGCCAAGCTATCAGCACCATAATTACGAGTAGCAGCCATTTCCACCGCGATTTATCGAGGGCCAATCCTAGTGCTGTAATTATTAATCCTGCAAGAACTACCGTTCCTACACTTCCGAGCAGTGGAATAAATATTAAGCTGGCTGCAACTGCGCCTATTGCCCCACCGATACAATTGGCACCGTACAACCATACACCGCTTGTATTTGCATTCTCAAAGCGACTTGCCAGAATGGGCAACCATGCGCCAAGCGCTAACGTTACTGGCAATGTAAATATTGCCAACATCAATGCTTGCGACCACAGTGCACTTGAGAATGACTGGAAGTGTGCCTGCTCCACCCATGCTGATGAAGTCGGTAGTAGCCACATACCTAGTAGCACGCCAACTCCTGCAATTATTGGCATCAGAGTCGCTATTTTTCTGTGCAAACGAGTCCCGATTAAACTGCCGAGTGCAATACCGAGTAGAAATACGGCCAGAATGATGCCTAATACGTATTCTGTGCGCAGCATTATCATGCCGTATAAACGTACCCAGCCGATTTCGAGCATGATGCTACCCGCCCCAATGCCCGCATACAGAAACAATATTCCCCTAGCGGGAATTTGGCTTGAATCTTTTGTTGTCGGTTCTGCTGTATTGATAAACCTTGTGATAAATAGTGCTGCTAGGCCTACGCATAGACCTAATACGGCTACCGTTCTCAAGGAACTGTTCCAGCCTAGGACTGACATTCCCCATAAGGGGAAAAGTGCTCCAAGCACCCCACCTAGTGTATTGAGTCCGTATATTCTCTCAAGGGAGAGTGGTATGCGATCTGTCAGACGCAGTATCATTGCAAACCCAACACCCATCGCTGTGGCTGGAATTACCAGCAAACAAAGAGACTCAACGCCCTGTAGCAAATACCATTCAGTCAGCGATAATTGGATCGAGAAGCTCTCAAGCCAAGCATTGATCGTTTGCAGCATATTAGGCAGCAGCAATGCATATAGTGCAATTGCTATCTCGAGCCCTGCAAATATGTATAAAGGATTATTTGTTTTTCTTGCCCATTTCGCCCCTGCAAGGCTGCCTGAACCTAGGCCGACCATAAATGAGGTTACAGTAAGCACCACGCCAAATATGCTTACTCCAAATTGCAACGATAGCATGCGCGACCATAGCACTTCGTAAGCTAGGCTGGTAACACCTGCCAAAAAATACAGGAAGAGCACTACAAGCCATATTTTTCTTGAGTTACCGAAGGAAGCGTGGGGGGTTGAAGTGCGCGGCATATGCAAAATTAGCTTGATGAAGCCTATAGATTAACTATACAAAGGCCCGAAGGAAAGTATCGAATTTATGGGTTTGGAAGTACTCACCGAGAACTCGGTACAAACTAGAAGGGATAGAACCACACCAGCCCGACAATCGCATGTACACAAGCCAGAGTGATGCTTAAAGCGGCAAATACCATATGTGGAACAAATAATGGCTTGGCATACAGCCCCATTGCCAATCCTAGTCCACCAGTAATCAATACCATTACAAATAGCAAAACCCCCAGCAGAAACATAATTTGTTTCTTTTCCTTTTCGGGAATTGCCTTGTCATGTTCTGCTGCTTTGTGTTGTTGGTTAAATGATTGCAGTATCTGCGCGCTCTCACCAGACTGCGACACTTCTTCTGCATAAGCTGGATTGATACTCAAGATAGGCAGCGATGCGAGCAGAAACATTGCGATTACGCTATATGCAGAATTTCTCAATGATTTCATGGTTGATTTCAGCATAATTTTCTATTCATTCGGTGATTTGTTTTCAACCACATTATCTTCAGGATGATTCTTCTGCATAGCAACACGCCAAGATAATATTGCCATCAACACAAAGGGGATAAATACTCCCATAAGCAGGAAGATAAATATATACCACGGTGTAGAAATTGTTACGTGGGCAAAACGGTAGCTATCTACTGCGGCTTGCGCAGATGTGGCTATAAATAAGCCCACAAAAAGTAGAATAAAATTTCTCCAAACACTACTCATCAAATCTCCTTGTTTATCTCTTATTTCGCTACGTCAGACGCACAGCGAAATCCATAGAAATCTGACGCATAATTCGGCCATGAATAATCTCTATGGTATGTGGCAGTTGAGAAGGGATCTCCCTTCCATGAGCCGCCACGTAGAACTTTATAATAATTTTTAACCGTTACTTGGTCGGCTATCTTCATCGCACGATCCTGAGCCGTCTGTGCCGCAGCCACTTTCCCTTGAAATACAGTTGATGGCGCGTCAGTTCCCGTATATGGAAGGAAGTCATCATCTATCCATTGATCAACGTTTCCAGCCATGTCATATACACCGTATGGACTCACACCGTTGGCGTAGGTTGTTACGTCTGTAGCAGATCCAACGTTGTAGTAGGTATTTAGGCGCTTTGGATCCATTGTACTTCCCCAAGGCCACCGTCTACCATCCGTACCGCGCGCTGCTTTTTCCCACTCAGCTTCCTTAGGCAAGCGCTTCCCCACCCATTTAGCATAGGCTTTTGCATCGTACCAATTTACTAGGGTAACTGGATATAGAAGTGCTTCTTGCGCGATTTTGCCGTTTTTCCAACCTGAAGGAGGACGGTGGTTAGTAGCCGCGACGAAGCGCGCATATTGTGCATTAGTCACCAAATATTTATCAATCTGGAATGCTTTTTGATCTACCTCATGCTGAGGATGTGAGGCTGCATCTGATTTTTTGTGATTTGTTCCCATTAGGAACTTTCCTGCGGGAATTAAAACAGACGTACTTAATTCTTTCCACTGCTGCTTTGTAAGTAAAGCATTGGCTTCAGCGACACTATAGCCAACTGATTGGTTTTTACGTTTTTCGTTCTCTTCGTGCAATGCAATATCTTCACCTGCCGCACGAATTCTTGAAGCCTCTTCTTTTAAGTCATACGTAGCAAGCGAACGCATCTCGCCCATTCGTATTGAGCCCAACGTAACCACATGTAAACTGCCGCCAACAATTACCAGTGAAATACAGGTAACAAGGGTTGCTGCAAAAAACCGCTTTCTTCGTTGTATTTCAGCAGAATTCCTGATTTCCTGAACATGTTGTTTCGGCATTACGATTCCTCATTTGCTACTTGATTTACTGTACCTCTTGTTGCGACCATCTTTGATCGACCATATACATTTTTGATGAGTACCTCACCTAAAATGCCACCCATTCCAGCTGATTCCATTGCCAGAATGACATAAAGCCCCCACCACCCCATCGGGTTTAATGTGCTTCCGTGTGGTATTCCTGAAAAATACAGTATTTGCGCATAGCTTATGCAACGAACTATTAAAGGAGGAAAATAGCTTAACCATTTTGCCCCTTTGCCAAAAATCCAAGCAACCAGCAGACCAACTAAAAACGGCAGGAAAAATACATCCAGAATCCATGCAAAGCTGAATGTTGACAAACCCCAGAACAATTCCATTTTTACGCCAAGCAGCCAATCTCCAGCGTAATTTAGTGCCACGCCAGCAAAGACTGCAATCAAACCAGTCTGGAGCCTCAGATTCATTCTTTCATCTCCACACCATTCAATTTCTTGAATTCAGCTTTTTTTGTTTGCTTCAGATACCAGTCTTTAACCTTGAGGCTAGACAAGTAGCTTGCTACGAGCTTACGATCTTTATCTGGCATCTCTGCAAATGAAGGCATCTGATATTTTTTCTTCAGCCGTGTTGGAACCATAGACTGCGGATCAGAAGTTGAAAGGTACGCATACAGCCACTTTTCTGTACGTAACGTCCCAATACCATCCAGCATAGGTGCTGGCACTGACTCCATCATATCCTTGAGCGTCCACAATGAGTGACAATCTCTACATTTGTTAGCGCGAATCAGATCCATCGCATCCCGCGCCACATCTGGTGTCGCGGTACTGTAGAAAGGTAAATCCCTATCGTGCGGTTGCTCAACCTGTAGCTGAGATTTAATTAGACCAGCCAGCAGCACCAGTCCAATTATGCCTAATACAATTTTCTCTCCCCGCCTCATGCTCTTTGCTTTTGCCTTTCAGCATCTTTAGCAATAAATCTTTTTCGGCTTTCCATCTGCGCCTGCATTACTTCTTGGCTTTTAGCAAAATCTTCAGGCGACATCTTCTCCCTGTCATTCGCATCAAAAATTACATATTTGATATCCTCATCAAACTGTTCGTTTTTAGCACCCCAACGAATCCAGAACATCACCGCGATGATAATCAGCGCACCGATAATCAACCAGAGATAGATGGTCCATCCATCAGGAAGGTTTTCAAAAAAATTTGCCATGTAAAATCTCCGCAATATTTAGGTTTAGAAAAGGTATCCGCCAAGCATTTGCACTGCGCCAATTATTACAGCAAGCACCACACCGAAAATAATTAGCCCGAACATTATACGCTCTCCCAGTCTCATTTTCTGCGCTCGGTTCTTGCTAAACATTAGCGCAATAATAATTCCTGAGAAAACTAGAATTCCTATCATTAAGAAAACAAAAATCCACTCACTGTATTGCTGACTGCGCATTCCCTCAATACTGAGATCGAGCTTTGGAGATAACTCAGATGCTACCTGCGCAATGGGAAGTTGAATATTAATCATGTAGAGAATCCCTAACGCCTTCTATTTTAGCACCCATCAAAAAACACCCCGGCACTAAGCCGGGGTATCTAGACTACTTTTATACGGGGCCTGCCTAAGGATGCTACTTACAAATCACAAAGTATGCATTACTTTTTATATGCATCGCATATTTAGGCAGCTCCACCGATTTTATTGCGATTATCCCTTAACGCGATCAATGAAAAGGCCATAAAACACAGGCGCGATAAGAACTAAAACAATTATTCCACCAAGAACACCTGGCCCGAAATCGATTTCAATCATATTTCTCTCCAAAAATTTTTCTTGAAAATCGGATTAACAGAAAACTAATAGCTAACCCGACCCCAAACTATTAATGATGCGTTGGCTGCCAAGATGATGGAGGCAGTCTTTTAATAAGAACAATAGCCAGCAGGAAGAAGTATGTCACGTAGAACAGGTCAATTGTATAACCCTTGTCCCACCATGGCTGCAATCTTTCTGGCGTCCCATCGGCCTTTACATTACCTTCAAAGTTTGCCAATACGACATGATCACCCACAACCGTATACTCTTCAGGATTCACGCCTTTAGCCACTAGAGCTTCTATCTGAGGCTTGATGATGCGTAAGTCATTCATAGATAGCGGATGACGTTCATGGCGCGCTTGATCAACACCGCCAGCATTCATTTGAACTATCTTCTTCATCGCAGCTACGTCATCCTGAATCGCCATAATTTCTGGCGAATTCATGGAGTTAACATATGCAACGTAAAGTCCAGCGGTAGGGCGCTGACCCCACAGTGGAAAAGTTACAGCGAATGCAGTCAATACAGTCAAAATCACCAACAAAACTACAGGCATCGGCATGCGATTATTATCTTCAGTAATCCCACCCAGATCTTCTTTTTCCCAGAGAACTTTATCTGCTTCATTCGTTGCAGAATCAACTAAAGTTACCAGTGGCTTATCAAAATTCCAAGACATATGTTCCTCCCGTTACTTTAGACTTAACATAAAGTCGATCAAACTACGAATTTCAGAGTCCTTAGAGTAACTAGGCACTTCTGGAGGCGTCACACGCTTACCTTCTGAGTATTCTGTGTACTCGGTACGCCATTTATCGAAGTCAATCTTCTGGCCTGCAGCATCCTTCTCGCCCCACAAGTAGTCAAAGCGCGGCATGATCGAATGTGGCTGAACTAGACGTGGGTTAAAAAAGTGCATCATCATCCATTCTCTAGATGAATTGCGTGATCCCACATGCATCAAGTCTGGCGCTTTACGGTCAGAACCAAACGCTGTTGGCGACTCACCATTAAAGTCTCCCAACATCGGAGGCGCACCGAATACTTGCCAATCCTGTGTTTGCTCTGGAAGCAATGTATGACACCACCAGCAACCTTCACGAACAAACATTGTCTTGCCAGCACCTTCATGTGAAACATCCGCATCTTTAGCGTTTGCCATTACCTCAGCCGGAGTCCAGCCCTTGGTTACAGTCACATTATCAATAAAGCTAACTTGCTTTCCCTGATATGAACCTTTACCCAAGGCAAACACTGCACCAACGCTTTTCTTAGCTTCAGTGATGTGCCCTTGTTTGACACTAACTTGCTCGATACCCTCTCCCAGAATGCGAGGATGCAAAATCCCCGCTGGGAATGTTGTACCTTTTTGGTATACATAAACAGTCACCGCTTCCGCCAAAGGCTGCCCAGACTTTGGGTCATTCTTCAGATTAACGACGAGTGGTTTATTATTACCTTGAAGAAACGGGTCATCCAAATTAAAGCCCGTTTCATGACCCGCTGACAATTGCTTAGTCAGCGCTACATCTGTCGATGACACCGAAGCAATATTAATGCTCGGCAACAACAATGTAATAGCCATCGAACCGCCCAACGCGAGGGCGAATATTCTAGTTCCGACTTTATACTCTCTAAATCCAGCCATGCTTAATCTCCCTAAATTATTCTCAGCCGATTAGCGCTCGTATCCCAATTCATGAGGCATACGTCCCGCAGGCACTTCAGTTCCCTTGCGTGCAGTCATCCACATATTGTACAACCAGAATATGTTACCGACGAACACCAAAGTACCACCCAGCCAACGCGCAATCATATAAGGATGCTCTGCAATCACAACGTCAATATAAGGAACCTCATAAATTTTGCCTGCGCCCTGAATCAGGCCAGCAATCGTCATGGATACCCAGTAAACAGTAAAGCCGATTAGCAACATCCAGAAGTGCAAGTTTGCCAGCGTCAGTGAATACAGCTTACGCTTCAGGATTGTTTGCAGACCCAAATATACAGCTGCGGACTCTAGGAACGTTGAGAAACCCAACAGCGCCAAGTGTGCATGAGCAACAATCCAGCCAGTACCATGGATATACCAGTTAATCGCACGAGTTTGCTGAAAACCACCCTGCATATTCAATGGGATAGCCATTAGGCAGCCTGTAATGGTAAATCGAATCTCGATATTCTCGACAAACATGTACCACTTACCTTTCATCGTCAACATGATGTTTGACACGAATGCGATTGCAGGAACCAAGATCAGCACACCCTCAACAGAGGCGAATGACTTCAACCACTCCGGAAGAGGAGCAGACATCAAATGGTGAGCGGCAGGTGTCGAGTAAAACACCACCACTGACCAAAAGTGAAGGTGACCAATACGGTGCGAATATAGTGGGTTACCTGTTACCTTTGGAATTGTGTAATAAGCGATTGCGGCCGCAACAGGCGTAATCCACAAACCCAACACATTATGCGCAAACCACCATGTTAGATATGCCTCAGTAAGACCGGTCAGATGGAAAAATTCTGGTGCGTTACCTACGATGAAAACGATAATCACCATAAAAACCGCAGCAATAAAAAACCAGTTGGTCGTGTAAATACCTTGCGTTTTACGATTCAACACAGTCATCCATACGTTGGTCGCCAACGGTATAAATACAAACACAGCCAAGTACAAGTCAATTGGCCATGGGAAGTCAGAATACTCACGACCCGATGTAATTCCAGACCACAAAACTGTCAAACCAAGTGCCAAGCCGACATTCCAGAACATACAGTTCCATAAGCCCAACTTTTCAGACCACAGCTTGTTGTTACCCAGCGCTGGCGTGATATACATCATCGCCATAGCAAACGCCATTGAGATCCAACCAAAAATAACCGCCATAACGTGCACTTGACGCATATGGCCAAATGCGAAAAATATGTTGCCAGTCACGAAGTCTGGAAATGCAAGTTTTGCCGCATTAAATGAACCCAAACCAGTACCAATAACAAACCATATAATAGCAGAAAAACCGAAGAACACCGCCGCCGAGCCGGCTGGTATATCCTCGTTCTTGCCTAACAAATATTTAAACATGCGCCTCCCCCTCAACTCAATTGAAAAAACTAGTGACAACTAACACTATTTTTTATCCCGTGGAACTAGAATGTACCACGATAACAACATGCTCGAAAATGCTAGCAGCACCCCTAGTGACCCTGCAATTAAAGCCATAATCTCCCCCTAATTATTAGTCAATACAAAAACAATTACATTAAAACAATAAAAGCCAGCTTTAAGCGGCTGCCTTAGTCTCGATTTGCTCATGACGACCCAAACCAACAACAAGAATTACGCAAAATGCAAGACCAAAAACAATCATCGCCCAATCAATAAAACCAGTAAATGTTGTCGGATCATACGCGCTAGCACCTGCACCACCCCAATTTGCAAAACCGCCTCGCCCCATCACACACATTAAAGTCGCGCCAAAAACGCTACCGTTCCCCATGCCCGTCAACATTCCGCTGACTAATATCAGCCAAAAGTCTCGATATGTTCTTTTTTCTGTACTCATACGCCCCCCTTTAAAGTATTAATTAAGTAAGACTTATTTTTAAGCTAGCTGCACTGAAAATAGCCTCACCCCTAACTTAACCAAGCACTCCGCAAATGTTATTTGTTCTGCTTTGCACCCATCCACGCCCTAGCCATTGCTCCGCTATACAGCCAGTACTTTTTGAATCTTAAAGATCATCTCCTTACCTTGTCAAGGGAATTGTTCACTGAGTTCCGCTAGTCATTGAAATATACATCTCTTTCATTTTGCCATCACCCATATTCATCTCTTCAATTCACCAGCCACTTCATTAAATTCTTTTTTTCCACTATGGCTATTTTTCACGCCGCTTTATGTATATTACTGGCTTATTAATATGACTCATCGTAATATTATAGACTTTATCATCGCACTGACTCAATTTAATCTACATTAATTGTGTGAACACATTTATTTACCCAAATATTCTTATGCTCGGAAATTTATTTATAGTTAGCGCGCCCTCAGGCGCAGGCAAAACCAGCTTGGTTGCTGGCCTACTTAAGCTAAATAAGCGTATTGACCTCTCAATCTCATTCACTACTCGCGCTCCGCGCCCTGGTGAAACTAACGGCATTGATTACCATTTTGCTTCACGCGAACAGTTTTCTCGCATGTCGCAACACAATGACTTTCTCGAAAGTGCTGAGGTTTATGGCAACTGTTATGGCACCTCGCGATCTTGGATCATCCAAGAAATGCAAAAAGGCCGAGACATCTTGCTTGAGATTGATTGGCAAGGCGCCCAACAGGTTCGCGCTGAATTCCCTGACTGCATTGGAATCTTCATTCTCCCCCCCTCTCTTGAGGCCTTAGAAAAACGCCTTCATGGTCGCAAACAGGATGAACCTGAAGTTATATCCAAGCGACTTCAAGCTGCTCGTGAAGACATCTCGCATGTCTCCGAGTTTGACTATGTTATAATCAACGATCAACTTGATGTCGCTTTGCAACAACTTAATGCCGTCGTTAGTGCCGCTAGCCTTAGCGCAAAACTTCAGCTTAACCGTCAAGCATCTCTAATTAATCAGCTGCAAAAATAGGAAATAATCATGGCCAGAATAACCGTCGAAGATTGCATGAAATACATCCCCAATAGATTCGAACTGACTTTGGCTGCTGCTTACAGAGCACGTCAACTGGCCAATGGGGCGAGTCACTTAGTCGACGAAAGCAAAGATAAGCCTACAGTTGTGGCCCTCCGTGAAATCAGCGAAGGCAAAGTTGGCATTGAAATACTCAATCGCGGAATGGCTTAATTCATTTCACGCGTCCAAGCACTTAGGCACTTACTCTAAACCATAGAGTCACCACTTTGGAACGTGCAGTTCTTGTTGCGTATATTCACGAGTTTTAGTCCAATTACCTTACTAGAACTCGGATTCCTGGATAAATCCACATGAGCCAAGTTGATGCTGCTTCTCTAGTACAGGAGGTTGCCACCTATCTCAAAGCTGAGGATGTGGCAGCTGTCGAAGTGGCGCTCGCATTTAGTTGTTCAGCCCACCATGGGCAAACACGCCAGTCCGGCGAAGACTACGTTTCCCACCCTATTGCTGTAGCAAGCATTCTCACCACTCTCCATTTAGATGCCCAAGCAATTATCGCGGCACTCCTGCATGATGTAGTTGAAGATACGGATATCCTCATTGAGGATATTGCGAAATCTTTCGGCAAACCTGTTGCGGATATGGTTGAAGGTCTCAGCAAACTAGACAAGCTGCAATTTGAGACGCAAGAGGATGCACAGGCTGAAAATTTCCGCAAAATGCTTATGGCGATGGCGCGAGATGTCCGCGTCATTCTCATCAAGCTCGCCGACCGTCTGCATAACATGCGCACCTTGCAAGCCGTCTCCACTGAAAAAAGCCATCGAATTGCACGTGAAACGATGGAGATTTACGCCCCGATTGCCAACCGTCTTGGCCTCAACAACATTTTTCAAGAGCTGCAAGACCTATGCTTCTTGTATCTGCACCCAAATAGACATTCGGTTCTATCCAAAGCCCTCAAGGTTGCTCGCGGCAATCGCCGCGAGGTAGTTGGGAAAATATTACACGCCATTAAGCAACGCCTTGAAGAAAGCAAAATTGCTGCTGAAGTAAAGGGGCGTGAAAAGCACCTCTATGGGATCTACAGGAAAATGCAATCCAAACACTTGGCATTCTCGCAAGTATTGGATATCTATGGTTTCCGCATCCTAGTCAACGACATCCCTTCCTGCTACTTCGCCCTAGGTGCATTGCACAGCTTATACAAACCGTTCCCAGGTAAAATTAAGGATTACATAGCCATCCCCAAAGCGAATGGCTATCAATCACTTCATACCGCACTATTCGGGCCATTTGGCACGCCCATTGAAGTTCAGATACGCACAGTCGAAATGAACAAGATTGCCGAGGCAGGCCTTGCCTCACACTGGCTATATAAATCCGCGAAAAACCCCATTAATGAACTTCACCAGAAGACTCACCAATGGCTTCAGACATTACTAGAAAGTCTATCGCAAAGCGGCGATTCAATAGAGTTTCTAGAACACCTGAAAATCGACTTATTTCCTGATGAAGTCTATGTTTTTTCACCTATGGGCAAAATATTCGCCCTTCCTCGTGGCGCGACTGCAATCGATTTCGCATATAGCGTACATACAGACATCGGCAATCGTTGCGTCGCCGCAAAAGTTAATTTTGAATTAGCGCCACTTAGAACCGAGTTGAAAAATGGTGATCGAGTAGAAATTACCACTGCTGCACATGCTCACCCTAACCCTGCATGGTTAAGCTATGTCGTAACCAGCCGTGCGCGCAGCGAAATACGCCACGCCCTCAAAACCATGCATTTAGATGAATCTGCAAAGCTTGGTGAACGATTGCTAGCACAAGCACTCGCCACGCTTGGGCTCAAGCCACAGGATATTCCCGAAACATGCTGGGATAGACTCATCAATGAAACCAGTGCGAAATCACAACAAGAAATTTTTGCAGATATAGGCCTAGGGCGGCGCCTAAATATGGTCATCGCGCGGCAGCTTGCCCGCGTAGGTGAAAGTCAGGGGCAAGAATCTAACCCCAGCAGCGGGGTAGTAACAATCCTTGGCACTGAAGGCATGGCAATACAATTTGCCAAATGTTGCCGCCCAATCCCTGGAGATCCGATCATCGGTGTCATCAAATCAGGACAAGGGCTAATTATTCATACTCACGATTGTCCATCTCTGCGCAAAGGAAGAACTGGAGCGGAAGAATGGCTGGATGTAGCCTGGGACAAAAACATTAGCAAACTCTTTGAGGTTAGCATCAACCTTATCGTTGCCAATCACCGTGGTGTATTAGCCAAAGTTGCAGCCTCGATTGCTGAGACAGAGTCCAACATTGAAAATGTGCACTTTAGTAGCGAGGGAGAATACACCGCTTTGTACTTCACCCTACAAGTAAGCAACCGACTTCATCTTGCCAACGTTATGCGCAATTTACGCAAAATTTCAGAAGTCATACGCATCACTCGAGTCAGGAGCATTCCCAACTAGTCCTACACAAGCTCTACTTTCCTGAAAACTCTCTCAAGAAATCAATAACATTATTAGCCAGCGTTTCATCCGCATACTCCGACTCGTATTCTTCCCAGTCGAATTCATCATGTATGGCATTTTCGCTCAGGTGCATTTGTTCAATGTCCTGAGAGCCTAGGGAATAAAGTAATCCGTGTGGTACGTGTTGATGTATTTGCATAACAACCTCCTAATAGTTAAGTGTTACAGCATTCGTACAACGTTTAATTCTTGGTTTATGCAGCAATCGCGTCCATCAATGCAGCCTTTTTAGTCTTGCCGGCGCGTGAGGGGGGACGACAGATGCCGCATACATAATTCTTGGTAAGTTCGTCTGCGTGGGTAACGAAGTGGCCGCCACATTCGGTACATACGGTTGATTCCAGCATGTTGGCTTCAAAGAAGCGGGTCAGGAACCAGGCGCGGGTGACGCTGAGTACGGGTTCACCTTGGGAGATTTCAATTTGTTCTAGGTATAGGCTGTAGCTTTTGATCAAAGCTTCTACGCCGCTAACGCTGGTGTTTTTGCACAGGTATTTGTAGATGTCCATGAACAGGGATGAGTGGATGTTGGGTAGCCAGCTCATAAACCAGTCAGTGGAGTACGGTAGCATGCCTTTGGATGGGGATTCTCCTTTGATTTCTTTGTAGAGCTTGAGCAGGCGTTCACGGCTGATTTGGGTTTCTTCCTGCAATACTTGCAGGCGTGCACCTAGCTTAATCAGGTCGATGGCGATTTGGATTTCGCGGGCTTCGGTAACGACGCTCTTGTTCTTCATGGTGTTCCCCTTGTGTGCTGTTGACTTAGGCTGCGAGTGCTTCTACTGGACGGCCTGCCATCAAGATGGTGGCATGGGCTTGGGACATCATGCGGTCTTTGTTGAAGTCGGTAACCATGTTGAGCAGTAGGCGTTCGTCGAAGCGGAAGGCACACAGCAGCGTGTTGGATGCGGCCATTTTCAGGAGTTGAGCGGGAGTCAGTCCAGCCAGTAGGTCAGCCATTTCTTCGCTGATGCCTAAACGGAAGATGGCGCTGATTTTGTCATCGTTGATCATTTGCTTGGCTAACATCATGTATGACAGGTTAGCTTCTTTGATTTCTTCGTGTAGTTGTTGTGCGTTCATTTCCATCTCCTTGGGCAAAATGCGTTGCGTGTTTCGATGACTGCATTGTGCGGGAGATGCCGTGTAGGGGAAATCAGAGGAATTCTATTTATTCTGTAGGAAGTTGTTTCTTAGACTTTGTAGGAAAAAGTCTTACGACTCTGAGTTGAGCATGTGACCATTATCCAGATTCGCAAGATTTTCTATGCGGGGATTAGCGGGGGATTTCGGGAGTTAATCTGGCTTTTCGCCGGACGACAGCGCACTAAGAACGCTATCAGCCAGTTTCCGAATGCACTCCGAACGTGTAAAGCCATAATACAATTAGAAAAACTAGGGCTTAGAGATACCCCACTTTATGGCAGTAACCTTTAAGAACGAATAAATAATTTTCGTGAAAGAGTCTCCCGCTCGCTCCGCTTCATGCCCATCCCAGTCAAAGTCATCCACCCCAGCTTCTTCGTCCAAATGAAGTTGAGAGAAATTTTCTGGTGCAATTGAATAAAGTAAGCCGGGCGAAAAAGATTGTAGCTGTTCCATAGCGCCTTCTCCGATCTAGTAATGACGTGACATTCATTATCACACATAAACAGTATATACGGTAATACTGTTTATGTTGCGGAATTTTGCATATAAAAGGGCGCACTTACCCAGCTAGGCGCTAAAATATTTCCATACAGGGGCGGACTAAATCAATCCAGCCCCTGATCGTGCAGATATTTTTCAAATGAATAAACAGGGCCTTGCAACATATGAGAGGGAAGCTCGAACAAGGCCCAATAATAATCCTGCCGCCCTCGGCAAATCTGTGGTGGCAAACAATATTGCAACCAGTCATCGCCAATTTCTCTAAGATACATCCCTCCCGTAACAAAAAAGAAAGGCAGCAAACGAAATTCCTGCAATGCTGCAAGCAATTCAAGAGGCGCTCCCTGATCTTGCGCCACTTCAAACTGCGTAAGAAAGTTTTGTTGGGTTGCCAACACCATCAGAGTTGCATTGCCATCCACATCAAAAAAGAGGATGCCGTCGGGATTTGGGAATAAGTAGTATTCCACAAACTTATAGCGGGCACTGAGTTCACGAGCGAGAGCTGCAACAGCGGGGTCAGTCAGGAATATATAGGTATGCCGAGACAAAAGATCTTTAAGAGTGTTGGTTTTGGTGAGAAAAAATTCCCTCTGCAACTCCAAAATCCCAGTCTCCAGAAACTCTATTGCCTTCGGGTCCCCCTTGCTAATAAAGCGATCAATCAATTTTCGATTAAACGCCTCCACAGCAATTCCATCATCCACATTCCCTGTCAAAAGAATCTTTTTACACGGCAATTCACGAATGGCCTCACAAAACTCCATACCGTTCATTTGCGGCATGGAAAAATCAACTACCAATACTGCCGGAATTTCGAATCGCTTCTTATTAGTAACCGTGCGGTATATTGGATCAAGATTAATAGAGGCTAGCCGATGCTCGAGAGAGTCAGTATGTTCGTCGTAGCCGACATGAATTGGCTCATTATAATGAATGGCAGCATCTTGATATGCAAGGCGTAAAAAACTAATGGCTTCGAGTGGATTGCTAAAAACTTTATGCGTTAATAGCGAATCAAATTGAAAGGTTAGACTCTCCAGAAAGCTCTGACTGTCGTCAATCAATACGGTAAGCACAGGATGCTGGTATACAGCTAATTGTTTGTCCATTTGACTGTATTGAATACGTAATTGAACCCAACCCGATTTATAAACAAGTGTGTAATTTAACAGAAATTGTCTGTTGCTCACACCTTGTTGTGCCATCGTCCTGAATTTAACAAAACCAGCCATCAATCTAACTAACGCTTAGTGTAAAGCACTAGCATTTCGTGGATAGCACGTGCTAATGGTAGAATGCGCCCCTTTAAATTTTTCGAACATCGAAAAACCTGCGAGCAGCAAAAGCATTAAGCGTAGGTATATGCATAGTTTATAGCCTATATCAAGAGACATATCAGCATACTGCCGACCATGTCCGTGCCCAAATAGACAGACAGCGGACACTATCCGCAGTCCCATCGCTTCGCTACAGGTTTAACGACATTCGTGAGGCCACTCAATGTTATCTACCGCAAACATCACCATGCAATTCGGGGCCAAACCCCTATTCGAAAATGTCTCCGTCAAATTCGGCGATGGCAACCGCTACGGCCTGATTGGTGCCAACGGTTGCGGCAAGTCCACTTTCATGAAAATTCTCGGCCGCGATCTGGATCAAACCTCGGGTGAAGTGATGCTCGACAAAACCGAACGCCTAGGCAAGCTCCGCCAAGATCAATTCGCCTTCGAAGAGGTGCGCGTACTAGATGTAGTAATGATGGGCCATGATGATATGTGGGCCGCGATGTCGGAACGCGATGGCATTTATGCCAACCCCGATGCCAGCGAAGAAGACTACATGCGCGCCGCCGATTTAGAGGCCACCTTTGCTGAATACGACGGCTATACCGCCGAAGCTCGTGCAGGTGAATTATTGCTCGGTGTCGGTATCGCTATCGAATTACATCAGGCAACAATGAGTGCAGTTGCCCCCGGCTTCAAATTGCGAGTCCTGCTAGCACAAGCGCTGTTCTCCAATCCAGACATCCTGCTACTTGATGAACCAACCAACAACTTGGACATCAACACCATCCGTTGGCTGGAAAACATTCTCAATGCCCGCAACTCGACTATGGTCATCATCTCCCATGACCGTCACTTTTTGAATAGCGTATGTACCCACATGGCAGACTTGGATTACGGAAAAATCACCGTGTACCCAGGCAACTACGATGAATACATGATGGCATCAACGCAGGCGCGTGACCAATTATCCGCTGACAATGTTAAAGCCAAAGAAAAAGTCGCCGAACTAAAAGCCTTCGTAGCGCGCTTCTCAGCCAATGCTTCCAAAGCAAAGCAAGCAACATCTCGTGCTCGCCAAATCGATAAAATCAAGATCGAAGACATCAAGCCCTCCAGCCGCCAGTATCCCTTCATTCGCTTTGAATATGATGAACGCGAAAAACTACATCGCGTCGCAGTGGAAACACTGCAGATGGCCAAGGGCTTTGACCGCATGTTATTTTCCAATGTGAATATTCGAATCGATGCAGGCGAAAAAATTGCCATCATTGGTCCGAACGGCGTAGGTAAAACTACGCTACTGCGTTGTCTTGCTGGCGATTTGGAAGCCGATACTGGCACCATCAAATGGGCAGAAAAAGCCAAGCCCGGCTACTACGCCCAAGATCATGGACATGACTTCGCCGAAGCAAAAACCATGACTGACTGGATGACTTATTGGCGCGGCCCATCGGATGATGACCAAGTAGTACGTGGAATACTGGGACGCTTGCTGTTCTCGGGTGACGTAGTACATAAAATGGTCAAAGTACTATCCGGTGGTGAAAAAGGCCGCATGTTATTCGGTAAGCTCATGCTGCAAAAGCACAATGTGCTGTTAATGGATGAGCCGACCAACCACATGGATATGGAATCCATTGAGTCTCTAAATACTGCACTCATGGAATTTAAAGGCACCTTGGTTTTTGTCAGCCATGACCGCGAATTTGTGAGTTCATTGGCGACACGAATCATTGAAATTTCTGCTAAAGGAGTGAACGACTATCACGGCACCTATGAAGAATTCCTGCGTGATCAGGTAGCAGATTAAAGTCATCGAACACATTTAGCCACGGATAACTACTGATGCTCACGGACATTTATTGCAACACTGCACTCCGTAATCGACAGCAGGTTAATCAAACATTATCTGTGCGTGGCTAAATGACTTCCCAATCTATAAAATCTGTTAAGCCCCGTAGCATCGGCGTTTTCGATTCTGGCGTAGGAGGACTATCGGTTCTCCATCACATACGCAAATCACTTCCTAAGGAACGCCTGATCTATGTTGCCGACTCCGCCCATGTCCCCTACGGCGACAAATCCCCGAGCTATATAGAACAACGCTCGCACACAATTTCCCGCTTCCTGATTGAACAAGGTGCAGATGCGATTGTTATCGCCTGCAATACTGCCACCGCAGCTGCGGTGACAAGCCTGCGCAGCCAATTTGCTGTTCCGGTCATAGGTATGGAACCCGCCGTCAAACCCGCCGCCGCAGCCACCAAGAGCGGCGTAGTAGGTGTACTGTCCACCATCGGCACATTAGAAAGCGCACGTTTTGCCGCACTATTAGAGCGCCACGGAGATGAAGTTAAAATTGTCACCCAGGCTTGCCCCAGCCTAGTCGAACAAGTGGAATCAGGGGGCTTAAATACCGTTCAAACACGTGAACTGATCGAGCGCTATACCGCACCGCTATTAGCGCGTGGAGCGGATACTTTGATTTTAGGCTGCACTCACTATCCGTTTCTGGCACCGCTTATCCGAGAAGTCATTGGCAATGACATCATACTGATAGATACCGGCGCAGCAGTCGCAAAACAATTGCAGCGCCGAATTCAGGCCGAATGTCCCGATTGTGAACATGGCGATGCTTCCGCACAATTCTTCACCAGCGGAAACACAGAGCAAGCCTCACGCATCATGTCTTTGCTGTGGGGTGAATCGGTTAAAACTCAGTTATTGCCGCCCAACTATCTATAGAGCTCCTATAAGACGTCTCGTTTACACACCCAGACACACGGTATACAAGGAGTCATCCGCAAGTGGCTTTGCTGCCACAGCCTGTCCACTTGCAATTGCCGCCGTCCCTGCTGCCGAGCTAGTTACTCGCATTGAGCCCAACCCAGTATCGCCGTCATCCTGCATAATATCCAATCGTTTTGCCAGCTTCCCTGGAATATTCGCAGAACAAATCACGTAAGTGCCCGGAATCCCTGCAATAGGTTTCGGTGAATTTGCGGTGCCTAAATTGCCCTGAACGCCGATTCGCCCTCCCGCCACGTTCACGGAAAAATATGGATCGAGAATACTGCTGACAGTGATATTTTGCTGACCGGAAAGCAAGCCCGCCAAACGCACGTGCTCCCAGAAAACCACTGTTTCATCAGTCGCCGTGATGGAATCCCATGAACCATCAATCGTGCCATTCCCAATTGAAGCCGCAGGTGTAGAAGCCACCGTGCCAGCGACATGCACATTGGCGTTTACATCATCGCCGGGCAATACTTTGTAACTGGCCTGATAACCATAGATGGCCTGTTTAACAGTATCAAAATCCCGCACAAGATTCGTCACCTTGGCGTTATTAATAAGCTCTTGGCCTTTCATCACCCCACCCAGCAACAGCGTGATAATTACCAGAACAATCGCAATTTCTATCAAAGTAAAACCTGAAAACTTGTGTTTCATCTGAGCCTCCCAGTAGTAAATAACTTCCTGCCAAGACCATCAACAACACAATTTGCAGCGTAACCCTTTGTCCAAATAATGATTTACAAACGAATCGCGCCTTCGATTGAACGCCAATACTACTCCAAAATAATTTTGATTTCTTCTCCTTACAAGCTTTTTAACTCCCAAGCCTCAGCCCCCACAAATAGCATGTCCTCTCCCTCATTCCCAAGCCTAAGATTTAAACGGATATTTTCAGGGATTGTTCCTGCTTTCCTTAGGTATAATCTGCTTTATGACTAAACAGCTATCTGCCGCCCCTCACGCGCTAAACCTTGCGCGCAAGGTATTGAATATTGAAGCGGATGCGATACTCGCGCTTGTGCAACGCATCGACGACGACTTTTTGCATGCCTTAAACCTCATCCTTTCCTGCAAAGGACGAGTAATCGTAAGTGGCATGGGGAAATCCGGACACATCGCACGCAAAATTGCAGCGACCATGTCCAGTACCGGAACACCTGCCTATTTCGTTCATCCCGGCGAGGCCAGCCACGGCGACCTCGGCATGATTACTGCCGAAGACGTGTTCATTGCGCTCTCTTATTCTGGTGAAAGCGAAGAATTGCTCACCATCGTGCCAGTCATCAAGCGCCAAGGTGCGAAACTCATCAGCCTGACGGGCAATGCCAAATCCAATCTAGCACTGACTGCCGATGCCCATCTCAATGGTTATGTCGCACAAGAGGCCTGCCCTATGGGGCTCGCACCCACCGCCAGCACGACTGCCGCGCTAGCATTGGGCGACGCGCTGGCCGTGGCACTGCTAGATGCCAAAGGCTTTGGCGAAGAAGACTTTGCACGTTCGCACCCAGGAGGCAGTCTAGGGCGGCGTTTACTCACCCATGTTCGCGATGTTATGCATACAGGCGAAGGCATTCCATCCGTTACACACAAGGCCACACTGGCTGATACCATACTGGAAATTTCGCGCAAAGGCCTAGGCATGACTGCCATCGTGGATGATGAGAATAAGGTGCTAGGTATTTACACCGATGGCGACCTACGCCGCTCACTGGAAAAACGCTTAGATTTCAGCACCACCCTCGTTAATGCGGCCATGTCGCCCAATCCGCGCTGCATCATGCCTGAAGCGCTTGCGGTAGAGGCGGTGCAAAACATGGAACAACATCGCATTAGCCAAATGCTAGTCACCGATGCCGAACATCACTTGGTGGGAGCATTGAACATGTTTGACCTTCTACGTGCGAAAGTAATTTAATCATGTTGACTCAACGCATACAGTCTATTCGCCTAATCGCCTTTGATGTCGATGGCATCCTTACCGACGGTGGCTTATACCTTTCCGATTCAGGCGAAGAATTCAAACGCTTTAATTCGCTGGACGGCCACGGCCTAAAAATGTTGAAAGCCTCGGGGGTGGAACTCGCCATTATCACCGGACGCACTTCACGCTGCGTAGAAATGCGCGCCAAGAATCTTGGCATCTCACACGTATATCAGGGTGTCGAAAAAAAATGGGAAGCAATGCAGGACCTACTCAGCAAAGTAGGCCTCGCACCGGAAAATGCTGCATTTATGGGTGATGATGTAGTCGACCTGCCTGCCATGCGCCACGTGGGGCTGGCTTTTACCGTCCCCCAAGCCCCACCCGCAGTACATGAGCACGCTCACTACACCACCAAACGTGAAGGCGGGCACGGAGCAGTGCGCGAGGTGTGTGAGCTCATCATGTCCACCCAAGGCTCGCTGAACTCACAACTGGCCCCCTTCCTCGAATGAGCCAAGCGAGCACCTTATACGAACGCTTGCGTTCATGGCTGCCTTTAATCCCCCCGTTGCTATTATTAGCGGGAACGTATTGGCTCAATCAGCAAGTACAGCCTCTACCCCCACAAGCCGATGACAGCAAACGCCACGACATCGACTACTCAGTGGAAAACCTTTCTTCCGTCACGCTTAACGAACGGGGACAAGCACGCTACATGATGACCACCGAAAAAATGTGGCATTACCCAGACGATGACAGTACTCACTTACAACTCCCGCGCTTTGTCAGCTTACGTAACAACGAAGCACCTCTGCTCGTTTGGGCGCAAACTGGCACTATTTCCAGTCATGGTGATGACATATACCTCTATGACGAAGTCAAAGTCATGCGCTTAGACAATACCGAAAAAGATGAAAAGGTGTTCGACACCGACTATCTGCATATCATCCCCGACAAAGACCAGGTCGAGACCGACCACCCTGTTACGATGACGAGTGCGCGCGACACCATACACGGGGTCGGCATGACACTTGATAATAAATTACGCTATATTTCCTTCTTATCCGACGTACACGCTACACATGACACTGTTTCCCGCTAAATCTCTGCTGCTGCTCTCCATGCTGCTCGTCACGTATGTGCCAATAGCACATGCGGAAAAGGCCGACCGCAACAAACCCCTCAATATCGCGTCAGATAAATTAAATGTAGATGATGCCAACCATATCAGCATATTTGAAGGCAAAGTCGAACTGACTCAAGGAACCTTGCGTGTGCTTGCTGAAAAAATCGTGGTAACCGAAGATGCGGCTGGAAATAAACTCTGTGTCGCAACAGGCAATTTGGCCAGTTTTCGACAAAAACGTGAAGCGTCTAACGAATTTGTGGAAGGTTACGGCCAGCGTATTGAATATGACTCAGGAACTGAAACCGTCGACTTTTTTGTTCAGGCGCGCGTAAAACGCGATCGAGATGATGTGCGCGGCGATCACATCACCTACAGCACTCAGACAGAGGTATTTCATGTCAGCGGACTTTCGAACAGCGGTCGTGTTCATGCCACGATACAACCCAAAAACAGCGCCACCCCAAAAGCACCGCCTATGGCAACTAAACCTAATTCGGCGAGTGCTGTCTATCCGGAAAGCCAACCATCCAATAAACCATGAGCGAACTTCACACCAACACCCTAAAGAAAGCATATCGCTCCCGCACCGTGGTGCAGGACGTATCACTGTCTGTTAAAAGTGGCGAGGTAGTTGGCCTCCTTGGCCCCAATGGGGCCGGCAAAACAACCAGCTTCTACATGATCGTCGGCTTGGTTGCCGCAGATGGTGGTGATATTTTTATCGACAATCAAAATATCACGCATTTACCCATCCATAGACGCGCAAAACTTGGCTTAGGCTACCTACCACAAGAAGCGTCCATCTTCCGTCGCCTGACTGTCGCAGAAAACATACTCGCCGTATTAGAACTGCAAGGCCTTGCCAAAGAAGAAATGAATGAGCGATTAGAAGAGTTGCTGAATGATTTGCACATTGCCCACATACGCAACAACCAAGCACTCAGTTTGTCCGGTGGAGAAAGACGTCGCGTTGAAATAGCACGCGCGCTGGCGACCAACCCACGCTTCATTTTATTGGACGAACCCTTCGCCGGAGTTGACCCCATCGCCGTGATTGATATTCAAAAAATCATTCATTTTCTCAAAGAGCGCAATATCGGCGTACTCATCACCGACCATAACGTGCGAGAAACATTAGGAATTTGTGATCGCGCCTACATCATAAATGCTGGCTCGGTAATGGCAGAAGGCAAACCAGATGAAATCATCTATAATGAAGGTGTCAGAAAAGTCTATCTCGGCGAAAACTTCAAGCTTTAAAGCCCGATCCTGTCAAAATGAAAGCAGCACTACAACTCAGACATTCACAACAGCTGACGCTTACTCCACAGTTGCAGCAGGCTATCAAGCTATTGCAACAATCCACATTGGAGATTAATCAGGAGACCGCGCGTCTGTTGGATGAGAATCCCTTCCTCGAACGTGAGGAAGACGACTTCGCACAGCCCTACGCGCATGGTGATGCGCCATCCGTTTCAAACACTTCAACTGAAACAGCAAGCAAACAAGATACCCAGGCTGCGGAAACAGACTGGGCAGAGCCCACGTTTACCGCTTCTGGTATATCTGACGACGAAGATGATGGCTATACCGAGGTCGCCGCAGAGCGCCCCAATATGCGCGAGCATTTGCTTTGGCAAGCCAACCTTAGTCAGTTGGATTCACGCGACAAAAAACTCATCGGGCTGCTTATCGAAGCGCTAGATGACAATGCTTATTTATCACAGCCACTGGAAGAGATAGTCGAACTACTGCCTGCCGAACTCGATGTCTCACTAGACGATCTAGAGACAGCGTTGATACAGCTACAACATCTGGACGAGCCGGGAATCGGCGCACGCAACCTAAGTGAATGTCTCGCCCTGCAATTACGCGCACAAGCCGAAGACATTCCAGGACGCGACCTAGCTTTGAGCATCGTAACAAGCCACTTGGATCTACTCGCCAACAAAGACTTTAATAAACTTAAAAAAGCTTTGCATTGCAATGATTCCGAACTGCGCTGTGCACAAGACATCATCATCCACCTGCAACCTAGGCCAGGCACAACATTCGAGCAACGGGCAGCAGATTACGTAGTTCCAGACATAATAGTTGAACGTCATGGCAACTCTTGGCGCGCACGTTTAAATCCAGAAGCCATGCCGCGCCTACGCGTCAACCAAATTTACGCCAACATCATGCAGCGCCGCAATGAGCAAAGCTCAGAACAAATGGCGGGCCAATTACAGGAAGCGCGCTGGTTCATAAAGAACCTACAGCAACGTTTTGAGACTATCTTGCGTGTATCACAAGCCATCGTCGAGCGTCAGCGCCAGTTCTTCGAGCACGGTGACATCGGCATGCGCCCGCTGGTCTTACGTGAAATAGCCGAACAGCTAGAATTGCACGAATCCACCATTTCGCGCGTGACCACACAGAAGTTTATGCTCACACCGCGCGGCATCTATGAGCTCAAATATTTTTTCGGCAGCGGCATCGCCACCGAAGCAGGTGGTGCTTGTTCATCAACTGCCATCCGTTCTATCATTAAGCAACTTGTCAGCGAAGAGGACAGCAAAATCCCACTTACTGACAGTCGCATATCCGAAATCCTGGCACAGCAGGGCATATTAGTTGCTCGGCGTACCGTGGCAAAATACCGGGAGTTGTTGAATATTCTCCCGGTGAATCTTCGTAAATCTCTCTAACCATAAAGGAGCAGGCCATGAACCTCAACCTCACAGGACGTCACCTCGAAATCACTCCAGCAATCCGCGAACATGTGATTAGCAAATTAGGCAAAGTAAAACGTCATTTTGACAATGTCATTGACGTTAATATCATCCTGTCCGTGGAAAAACTTCAGCAAAAAGCCGAGGCCAATATGCACCTAAGCGGCAAAACAATTATTGCCGATGGATCTGACACAAATTTGTACGTTGCTATTGATGCATTAGTCGATTCACTTGATCACCAAGTGCTGAAGCACAAAGAAAAGAATGCTGCACGTCGCCACGATGATTCCGGCAAACACATCGCAGCTGAAGAATAGTCACTTCGCTAGGAAATGACACAGATGAACACGAATTATCAACGCGAGTCCCTTGTTGATTTCAGCGACCCAAGAGGGTCGATTGAACCTGTTTTCATGCATGGGTTTGTCGCTGAAAATGCGTGTCAATCTGTGTTCACAACTGGCTATTAGAGATGAATCAAGGGCGACTTAATATCGCCCTTTTGTTTGGGTACTGGACACGATGAGTTTAATTAGCAAAATCCTACCGCTGGAAAATATTCTAATGGATGCGGAGTCTGCCAGCAAAAAACGCGTATTTGAACGTGTTGGCTTGCTGTTCGAAAATTCACAAAATATTGCGCGCAGTCAAGTTTTTGATAGCCTATTCGCTCGCGAAAAGCTGGGTTCGACAGGACTTGGACAAAGCGTAGCAATTCCGCATGGACGCATAAAGAACTTGCGTGATGCTGTTGCCGCCTTCGTCAAAACCGACAACCTCATCCCATTTGATGCACCCGATGGCGCACCAGTGAACATGATTTTTGTTTTACTCGTCCCAGAACGCGCCACCGACCTGCACCTACAACTCCTTGGTGAACTCGCGCAAATGTTTAGTAATGCTGATTTCCGCGCAAAGTTATTAGCGAGCGACGATCCCGCTATTATTCATCAAATGTTCACCGACTGGCAGGAATAATCAGCATGGCTCAAGTCAACATCAATAAGCTTTTTCAAGACAAACAAGAGCGTCTTGGGCTGACTTGGGTTGCTGGTAGTAACGGCGCTGATCGCATATTAGAAGGCGATATTGTCGCCGCCTCAGACAAAGGCCTAATTGGCCACCTCAACCTCATTCACCCAAACTGGGTGCAAGTTATCAGTGGTACCGAATTAAGCTATCTGCGCGATCTTAACCCCGCAGCACTGGCGGAGGCTTTTGTCCAGTTAAGCACCTCCGGCTCCCTATGTTTAATTCTGGCTGGCGTAGATGAAGTGCCACCGGAACTTATTGCTTACGCCAACCACTCGAACATTCCACTGTTCCGCTCACCTCAAAACAGTGTGCATCTGATGTGGATGATACGTCACTACATTGTCAAAGAATTGGCAGAGTCCACCACCCGTCACGGCGTTTTTCTGGACGTACTCGGTGTGGGCGTGATGGTCACTGGCAACAGTGGCGTGGGCAAGAGCGAACTGGCATTGGAGCTCATTACACGCGGCAACGGCCTTGTAGCAGATGACATTACCGAGCTATATCGCATCTCACCCGAAACAGTAGAAGGGCGCTGCCCAGATTTGCTACGTGACTTTCTTGAAGTACGCGGTTTAGGCGTGCTTAACATTCGCACCATGTTCGGCGAAACCGCTGTGCGGCGTAAAAAAAGTTTGAAACTCATCGTGCATCTACATCGTCCTAGCGGAGGAGATCTATCCGATATGGAGCGCCTACCCTTTAATGCCAGCTTTCAGGATATCCTTGGTGTAAAAGTCAGCACTGTAGAGATCCCCGTAATGGCCGGACGCAATCTCGCCGTACTGGTAGAAGCTGCTGCGCGCAATTTCGTATTGCAAATGCGCGGCATCGACAGCATGCAGGAATTCATCGCCCGGCACGAACAACAGATGCTGGATCAAGCCACGTGAAGCTATTCCTAATTAGTGGCCTGTCAGGCTCCGGCAAAAGTGTTGCGCTCAAAGTATTAGAAGACAATGACTACTACTGCGTAGACAATCTTCCCGTCGCACTTCTGCCCGCATTGATATCCAACTTGCGCGAGTCTGGGCTGACTCGCTGCGCGGTTAGCATTGATGCACGTAGCGGCGAAATGCAAGAACTCCCACGCCATATTGAACATCTTAAGCAACAAGGCCAAGAAGTACATCTGCTCTTCCTTGACGCACAGACAGATACATTGGTGAAACGTTTTTCCGAGACACGTCGTCGCCACCCCTTAAGCAACGACAAACTCACGCTACCCGAATGTGTGCAGCAAGAACGTGAATTACTCTATGAAATAAGCTGCATTGCACATCGCATCGACACCAGTAGCATCAGCGCCAACACCTTGCGCGCCTGGGTAATAGATTTCATTCAGATTGATCGCTCACAAATAACTTTGCTATTTCAATCTTTCGGCTTTAAATACGGTGTGCCACTAGATTCAGACCTTGTGTTCGATGTGCGCTGCCTACCCAACCCACACTACGACGAACAACTGCGCGCACTTACCGGACGCGATAGGCCCGTCATCGAATTCCTAGAACAAACACCCACTGCGCAAAAAATGTACGAAGATATCCGTACTTTCGTTGCTAATTGGCTACCCAGCTTCGTCGCTGACAATCGCAACTACCTCACTGTTGCAATCGGCTGCACTGGTGGACAACATCGTTCGGTCTATCTGAGCGAAAAACTTGTACGCCATTTCAAAACGGAACAACCAGTCATTCTGCGCCACCGCGAACTCGCGCAACACAGCTAACTGTGTCTTACCTCGCCCACATCAAGTTCGGCGACAGCCTGACCTTATTGTTGGGCTGTTTGTTTACCCTCTGGCTAGCCGCAACATTCTGGCAAGGAGGCGCTGCAGACAAGGCCATCATCCGCAGCGGAGGCAAAATATTTCGCGAAGCTCCACTCAACCAAGATATCGAAATTAGTGTACCCGGCCCGCTTGGCAGTAGCATTATCGCTATACACAACCATCAAGCACGTATCGTTTCCGACCCCAGTCCGCGACAATATTGTGTACGTCAGGGCTGGCTAAAAAATTCAGGTGAGGTTGCCATCTGCCTTCCCAATGAGGTAAGCGTAGAACTAACAGGCGGGCAGAAAAAATATGACAGCCTTAGCTACTGACAATCAGCAGGAAGAGAGAAGGGGGAAGGGAGAAGGGGGAAAGCCTGCTTCTATCCTGCTCAGCACTACGCCAGAGGATCACCACATTGCACGCCTTGCGGCTGTGGCGCTCGGGCTCACCGTGCTGGAAGCCGCCATTCCCTCACCACTGCCCGGCGTTAAACCAGGGCTGGCAAACATCGTCGTACTCATCGTGCTTGCGCGTTACGGTTGGCGTGCAGCAGCTTGGGTTTCGTTGTTGCGCGTGGTGGCGGGTAGCTTGTTAATGGGTAGCTTTCTAGCACCAGGGTTTTTCCTTAGTCTGGTCGGCGCATTATTCAGCCTTGCGGCTCTTGCTGCGAGCAAGTACTTACCCCAACGCGGATTCGGTGCTGTCACCCACAGCATTCTCGCCGCCTATGCCCATATCGCGGGGCAAATGTTAGTGGTATACCTATGGCTTATTCCGCACGTAGGCATTGCCTACCTGCTACCCATCTTCGCCGCTGCCGCTTTGGTATTTGGCACAGTGAATGGAATCATCGCTGCACAATTCATCAATGAGATAACTACTCACCACAGAGACACATAACCAGCGACTTGGCTGGGGATTTTCCCCAGCCTTAGTCGAATGGCTAGTAGTTTCATCAGAGGCACAGAGAAATGCAAAATCGTAAATTTTCAAGCTATCCGCCTGCCTCATCCGCAATTCGCGAAGCTTCTCTTTTGTTTTCCTCTGTGTCTCTGTGGTAAAAGGATTTATGAAAACAATCACCCTCGCCTTCACCGGAGCCTCCGGCCTACCCTATGGCATGCGCCTACTCGAATGCCTGCTGCAAAGCGGACAGCGTGTACACCTCGTCTACTCCCAAGCCGCGCAGATCGTCGCCAAGCAAGAAATGAATTTTGTGCTGTCTAGCCGTCCGCAAGATGCCGAACAAATGCTTAAAGAACGCATCGGCGAGTTCAGCGGCGAACTAAAAGTATTCGGCATACAAGATTGGTACGCCCCCATGGCCTCCGGCTCTAATCCCGGTGATGCTATGGTAGTGTGCCCTTGCACCATGGGCACACTAGGCAAAATCGCGAACGGCATCAGTGACGACCTAATCGCCCGCGCCGCAGACGTCATGCTCAAAGAAAAGCGCACCCTAATCCTAGCCCCCCGTGAAATGCCCTTCTCCTCTATTCACCTAGAGAATATGCTAAAACTCACCCACGCCGGAGCCGTCATCATGCCGCCTAATCCCGGGTTTTATCACCACCCGCAGAGTGTGCAGGATATTGTGGATTTTGTGGTGGCTAGAGTGATGGATCACTTGGGGGTGGAGCAAGAGTTGATTAAGAAGTGGGGAGAGTGATGTAGGTGGCTTAGCTCGCTCGTAGCGGGTTTGCCAAGCCATAATAGGCTTGCTTTCACCATAAATTCAATATCAACACCATTGTGAGATAGTCCGTAGGGTGGGCTGCTGCCCACACGGTTGCTGACTATTAATTTTAGAATTTAGAATCAATGCACCTGTAAAGAGCGCACTGAACCAACATTTCTTCCTCGCCCATCGTTACACTCCCCAGCCAAGCAGTTGACGCTCCGTCACAAAACCTTACAATCAAAATAGGTTCCGCTCTCCGACGGTTCAGTACAACAAGGTTTATCTTCCGTCCACATGGGATGCGGGTTAAACAAGTTTGAACGGTGCGGCAGATACACACTATTCGTTATGCCTATTAAAGGATCGCACATGGATATGACATTATTTTCAGCAGCTCTTGGCAGCATCAAGACTGCGACGGACATCGCCAAAGTAATTAGGGAAAGCGATATATCTCTTGAAAAGGCAGAATCAAAACTCAAGCTAGCTGAGCTCATTTCAGCTCTAGCTGACACAAAAATTCAAATTGCGGAAATCCAGCAAGTGCTGATGGAGAAAGATGAGGATTTGAGAGCCGCTACAGAACGGCTGGTCGTCAAAGAAAAACTTCAATGGGAAAGTCCCCACTACTGGTTACTTGATGGTGCGAAGAAGGAAGGGCCATTCTGCCAGCACTGCTATGACAAAAACCACGATTTAATTAGGCTGCAAGGTAATGGAGAAGGCTATTGGGAATGCAAAGTGTGCAAGAACAGTTATACCGATAGTAGCTGGGACTCTTCTCCAGTAATGATCGTTCCGCGTCAAAACACTTACCGAGGTTATTAACAATGGTAATCAAAATGTAGACATGGGGCAGTTCTCGTAGATACGGTTATTACTGGACTACAGTAACTCATAGGCTGATGAGCACGAAGTGCCACCCTATGGTTTTGGTTTTCAATTCCCCTCATCCGCCACCGAGTAGCGGAGGCTGGTCAGGGGATTTCTGCGAGGAAGCTTTGCATAGCCATTCGACTAAGGCTGTCAAACAACGCCAGCCAAGTCGCTGGTTATGTCTGAGCGCGTAGCGCGAGTTCCGCAGCCGCCTGACTAGACGAGCAACGCAGGGAACTTCGAAGAGGTGGCGGATTGGGGTCGCCTTTTCTTTGCTGACTTTTTTTTGGCGAGACAAAAGAAAGTCAGCTACTGTCGGGCAGCCCCCGACGGTTTTGACTTTGAATTCTAAAATCAACAACCCGCAACCGCGTGGGCAAAACCCCCTGCCCACCCTACGCCCCACCTCCCAACTAGGTTGATTTTGAATTACAGAATGCGAGCAAGCCTGTTCAACAAACTCACCACGCGCACCCTGATAAATCCATCTACAGACTTACCCCTTCCCAGCCAATGGCTATTTAGCGTAATATTCTGCAACGACGTTACGTAACAGAGAGGCATGCAGATGTTCCAGATACGAGTTCATGGTCGCGGTGGTCAGGGTGTTGTGACGGCTACCGAGATGTTATCAGTTGCAGCGTTTGAAGAAGGTCGCCATGCGCAGGCTTTTCCCAGTTTCGGTTCTGAACGTACTGGTGCGCCGGTGGTGGCATTCTGCCGCATCGACGATAAAGAAATTCGTTTACGCGAACCTATCATGGAGCCGGATGCGCTCATTATTCAAGATCCTACGCTGCTACATCAAATTGACGTTTTTGCCGGCCTAAAGCCGGATGGTTATGTGCTACTCAACACTCACCATAGTTTTGAAGCTCTCGGCCTGACAGACATCCTCAAAGGGCGTAAGGCAGAACGTTTCTGCACACTGCCCGCCACCGAACTGGGCCTCAAACACATCGGCCGCCCCATTCCTAACGTGTCACTTATCGCCGGATTCGCGGCGCTCTCCGATACCATTAAACTTGAATCCGTCATTAAGGCGATCAATGAAAAGTTTTCCAGCAAAATTGCCGAAGGTAATATCGCCGCTGCTACAGCTGCCTATAGCTTGGTAAAAGAAATGATGCAGGAGTCCGCAAATGCTTAAGCAAACTGAAGGCAGTAAAGCTGTCGCCGAAGCCATCGCACTATGCCGCCCTGAGGTTATTTGCGCTTACCCCATTTCACCTCAAACACACATCGTCGAAGCCTTGGGCAAGATGGTTAAAGCAGGTCAGTTAACCCCCTGCGAGTTCATCAATGTGGAATCGGAATTCGCCGCTATGTCGGTCGCTATCGGTGCTTCAGCTGCGGGTGCGCGCGCTTATACCGCCACGGCTTCGCAAGGCTTGCTGTTCATGGTTGAAGCTGTTTATAACGCATCCGGCTTAGGTCTGCCCATCGTCATGACCGTGGCAAATCGTGCCATAGGTGCGCCGATTAACATCTGGAACGATCACTCTGATTCACTCTCGCAACGCGACTCCGGCTGGTTGCAGTTGTTTGCAGAAACCAATCAAGAGGCGGTTGATCTGCATATTCAAGCCTTCCGTCTCGCAGAAGAGCTCTCCATGCCCATCATGGTATGTATGGATGGCTTCATTCTTACTCACGCTTTTGAACGCGTAGATATTCCCGAACAAGAACAAGTCGATTCCTATCTGCCGCCATTTGACCCACGCCAAGTGCTCGACCCCGCCGAGCCAGTTTCCATCGGCGCGATGGTCGGCCCAGAGGCTTTTATGGAAGTGAAGTATTTAGCGCATGCCAAACAAATGCAGGCACTAGAGCTAATTCCGCAATTAGCGGCTGAATTTAAACAGACCTTCGGGCGTGACAGCGGCGGATTGGTGCGCACTTATCGCAGCGAAGATGCAGAGACGATCATCATTGCTATGGGTTCGGTGCTCGGCACCATCAAAGACACCGTAGATGATATGCGTGATGAAGGCCACAAAATCGGTGTGCTAGGCATCATCAGTTATCGCCCCTTTCCGTTAGAACAAGTACGCGCTGCACTGCTGAATTGCAAACGCTTCCTAGTACTAGAAAAAAGCCTTGCGGTTGGCATGGGTGGCATTGTTGCTACCGATGTGCGCATGGCGGTCAGCGGCACAGGGATCAAAGGCTTCACAGCCATCGCCGGTCTGGGTGGCAGAGCCATTCCCAAAGCGTCGTTACACAAGCTCTTCAAGCTCGCGGAGAAGGAAGACTTGCCCCCAGTCACCTTCGTCGATCTGGATTGGGATGCGGTCAACAAACAACTCGAACGTGAACGCCAAAATCGCCACTCTGGTCCTATCGCCGAGAATATATTGCATGACAAAGGCATCGTCTCAGCGGCTAAGTTTGGTTAACGCAATAGGCAAAGCAATTGTGCAGTTACAAATTATTTTAGAGGGTCTCTATAAATTCAAAATACTAAGCGAGACAAGGCGCGAGTGAAAAATTGTGACGACACATATATTTGATATGTTAGGAGTAATTTTTTGCGAGCAACGCAGTATCGCGACGTAGTTTGGATTTATAGGCCCCCTTAAGCACCCTAGTCAGATCTATTAGGAGTAGCAATATGAGTTTTCAAACCGTCAAGTTCTACCAAACCGGCACGTTCACCGTTGGTAACCGCTTACTCGCGCCGGATGAGCGTAGTGTGCAGGCCGATGAGCAACGCAGCAACTCGATTAATTCAGGGCATCGCGCTTGTCAGGGCTGCGGCGAAGCGCTCGGTGCGCGTTATGCCATCGACGCAGCAATGGCCGAAAGCAAGGGGCAATTAATCGCTGCGAATGCCACTGGTTGTCTGGAAGTGTTTTCCACGCCCTATCCCGAATCATCTTGGCAAGTGCCGTGGATACACTCATTGTTTGGCAACGCTCCCGCCGTTGCCACCGGCATTGCAGCTGCGATGAAGGTGAAGGGTAAACATGAGGTGCGTGTTGTAGCTCAAGGCGGCGATGGCGGCACAACCGACATCGGCTTCGGTTGCTTGTCCGGTATGTTTGAACGCAATGACGATGTGCTGTACATCTGCTACGACAATGAAGCTTATATGAACACCGGCGTACAGCGCTCCAGCGCCACACCACCTACGGCGCGCACGGCTACGACGATGCCTGTTGGTGCCGAACCTGGCAATGTATTCGGGCAGGGTAAGAACGTGCCGGAAATCGCCATGGCACATAACATCCCCTACGTCGCCACCGCGACTGTGGCTGACCTGCGTGACCTCGAATACAAGGTGCGCAAAGCCATGCAAATGCACGGCGCACGTTACATCCAGATATTCGTCCCCTGCCCGCTAGGATGGGGAACCGCGCCTCACGACACCATTCGTATGGCGAGACTGGCTAAGGAAAGTGGCATGTTTCCAGTGTTCGAAGCCGAATACGGCGAAGTTTGCAGTGTTTTGAAAATTCGCCGCCAAGTGCCCATTGAGGAATATCTGCAACCGCAAAAGCGCTTTGCGCATTTATTTGGCAAGCATGGACACCCCGAGATGATAGAGCGACTGCAAGGCATGGCAGATCGCAATATACGTAAATACAATTTGCTGGAAGAGGGAGCTAATTAATATGCCGAACAAACCATTCGCCATCACGCTAAAGCCCGGCACATCACTCGCAAACCTCACCGGCACATGGCGCACTGAGCGCCCGCTATATCTAGATCGTTTGCCCCCGTGCAACAACGCCTGCCCTGCGGGTGAAAACATTCAAGGCTGGCTGTTCCATGCCGAATCCGGCGACTACGAACAAGCTTGGCGTGTTTTGGTAGAAAGCAATCCCTTGCCCGCCGTCATGGGACGGGTGTGCTATCACCCCTGCGAAGGCGCTTGCAATCGCAAGCAACTAGATAGTGCTGTCGGTATTAATTCAGTAGAACGTTTCCTCGGTGATGAAGCACTCAAGCAAGGCTGGAAATTTGCTCCGCCCGCCAGTGCTTCCGGCAAAAAGATACTAGTCGTCGGCGCGGGGCCATCTGGCTTGTCTGCCGCATATCATCTGGCACGTCTCGGACACACTGTTGAAATTCACGAGGCAGGACCCTTGGCTGGCGGCATGATGCGTTTCGGCATTCCCAAATATCGCTTGCCGCGTGATGTGCTGGATGCTGAAGTGCAGCGCATTCTGGATCTCGGCATCACCCTCAAATTCAACACCAAAGTGGCTAGTATCCAACAGAGCATGCAAGAAGGCACGTTCGATGCGGCATTCCTCGCAGTCGGCGCACATATCGGTAAACGCACCTTCATTCCCGCAGGGGATGCCACCAAGATCGTAGATGCCGTTTCGGTGCTGCGTTCTATGGAAGGTGAGGACAAACCGATGCTAGGTCGGCGTGTGGTGGTGTACGGCGGCGGCAACACGGCCATCGACGTGGCGCGTACCGCCAAACGTCTGGGCGCAAGCGAAGCCATCATCGTCTATCGCCGCACCCGCGACAAAATGCCGGCGCACGATTTCGAAGTGGAAGAAGCACTACAAGAAGGCGTAATGGTCAAATGGCTTTCCACCATCAAGCAAGCGGGCGAAGGCAAGATCACCATCGAAAAAATGACGCTTGATGAGCAAGGCTATCCGCAACCGACCGGTGAATACGAAACACTCGCAGCCGACTCGGTGGTGTTGGCGCTAGGTCAGGATGTCGATCTGACATTACTAGAAGGCGTGCCGGGTTTGGAAATGAAAGGCGGCACTGTGCAAGTCTCCGCGCACATGATGACAGGCCACTCCGGCATCTTCGCGGGCGGCGACATGGTGCCCTCGGAACGCACAGTCACCGTCGCTGTCGGTCACGGCAAAAAAGCCGCGCTCAACATTGACACTTGGTTGCGCGGTGCCACCTACGCAGCCGCAGCTAAACACGAATTAGCCGACTATAAAAACCTCAACACATGGTATTACTCCGATGCGCCCAAGACCGTGCGCCCAGTACTAGACATCATTCGCCGCCAAACCAGCTTCGACGAAGTACAAGGCGGACTAGATGAAAGCAACGCCTTGTTCGAAGCGCGCCGCTGCCTGTCCTGCGGCAACTGCTTCGAGTGCGACAACTGCTACGGTGTCTGCCCCGACAACGCTATCATCAAACTCGGCCCCGGCAAACGTTTTGAATTTAAATACGACTACTGCAAAGGCTGCGGCCTATGCGTAGCCGAATGCCCGTGCGGCGCGATCAAGATGGTGGCGGAGGAGACTTAAGGAGCTTTCTCCAACCGAATAAGTGTAAGCACCAGTTCTCTCACTATTTGTTTGTGTTCAACAGTGAGCAGATTAATGTTGCCGATTAGTTCAATATCCGGCGAGTTGTAGTGCGCGCGATCTGATTCGGCGATATGTTTGCCAGCGTGCTTATCATCGCCGAAGCGCAGCCACTCCGTTGACACACCCAGCCATGCGGCAAGCAGGCGCAATTTATCTTGGGTGGGTATAGATTCGCCCATCAGCCATTTTCTTGCGGCATGGGTGCTTATAGCTTTTCCGGTGTAACGGCGGTTGAATTCGCGCGCAAAAACCGTCGGGCTGGCAACATCGATTTTTGCTTCTTTAAGCGTTTTTGCCAATCGCTGGCTAAACGCGTCCCTCTCAGAGATAGTTTTCATGCACTCAAACTACCAACCACCATTTATACTATCAGTTGTTATTATTTGTTACCGATAGTAACATTCATATAATATGTGTGGCGATTCACATATTCAAAGATTAATATTACTGTAACCAATCTCTCTTAAGGGGAACTATTACATGTCACAGGCATCACAAGCACACCTTAAAAAGAAAGGTCGCAAAATGCAAAAATTCGATAAGCAAATGGCAATTGATGTAATCGAAGATGCGCTCACCTGCATAGACACCCCACATGAATGCGGAGTAGCTGTTGGTCTTTGTGGCGGGTTTTACATGAGCTGCCTAATCAGCAAACAAGAATGGATGGCGTTTCTACGCCGCATCCCAGTGGGTTTATATGTGCCGGACAGCGAAGAAATAAGTGCGCCTGACAACGTAAGACAAGGAATTACTGGCCGCTTGTTGAATTAAATCTAAAAGCCTCACCACAATGCAGCGATAGAGCGCCGAGAATCAGGGCAGTCAGTGATTTATGTGAGTGGTGAAATTTGATTTTTTGATTGAATCAGGATATTGCATCTAGCGCCATAATACGGGCTTGGCGTACGTTTTCGGGAATGAGCTTCTTGTCACTACAGGCACGTGCAATCTCTCCCGCATTCACGCTTCTCGCCGCTTGAGCACAACGCAATAAATAGGCACTCTGGGGATATTCATCATTCTCATGTCCGGTGCGCCCACGTACATCTGATTCGCAGGCTTGCAAAATAAGCGGGTAACGCTCCGGTTTGCGCCAGAGGTCGCAACTGTCGAATTGTTTTACGATGGTCTCGGCACGCAACTCTTTAGCGCGGTGGATATTGCTGTGATGACGTGCTACAAGTAGCGCTAAGTCGCGACACTCGCTAGGCACACGCAAACGTTCACAAAACCCTTTCAGCAAATCCACGCTACGCATTTCATGACCGATATGGCGCGGCAGAATATCCGCAGGTGTAGTGGCTTTGCCAAAGTCATGCCCTAGCGCCGCAAAGCGCACTTCCAAGGCATAATCGTGTTTTGCGGCGTCATCCAACACCAACATGGTGTGAATGCCGGTATCAATTTCAGGGTGATACTTTTCCGTCTGCGGTACGCCAAACAGCGCATCAACTTCCGGCAATATTTTCTGCAATGCCCCGCAACCGCGTAGCGTTGTAAAAAAACGTGAAGGGTGTTTTTCCATCAAAGCGCGAGCTAATTCCTGCCATACACGCTCAGCGACCAGGGCATCCACTTCCCCATTTTCGACCATCGCGCGCATCAGTGACAAGGTCTCAGGTGCGATGCTAAATCCAAAACGAGCAACAAACCGTGCCGCCCGTAAGATGCGTACAGGGTCTTCAGCGAAGGCCTCGCTTACATGACGCAGCACACCCGCTTTCAGGTCAGCCTGTCCTCCATAGGGGTCAATGAGATTGCCGTCCGCATCCTGTGCAATGGCATTGATGGTGAAATCACGGCGCATTAAGTCTTGCTCAAGCGTTACATCAGGAGATGCGTACACCGAAAAGCCTTTGTAACCCTGCGCCACTTTGCGCTCGGTACGCGCCAGAGCATACTCTTCGTGAGTTTTGGCATGCAAAAATACGGGGAAATCACTACCCACGGGTTTAAAGCCTTGCGCAACCATTTGCTCTGGCGTACTGCCGACCACAACCCAGTCATGATCTTGCACTGGCATACCGAGCAACTGATCGCGAACTGCGCCACCGACGCAATAGGTGACGCTAGTCAAAAGATACCCTCCATTCCCGTCGCTGAAAGGCAATCAGCGCCCGAAACTGGAAAGGCGTGGTTAAGCAAACGGGAATATGGAATTCTGTATTCAATGGCTCAACTCTCATCTAGAGCGCACTTTTCTAAAATTTGAATCCTTGCCCTCGATAATGCCAAGGCGCTCCTTAAGAGAGATTGTTGGTTGACCGAATAACCAAGAGTAATACACGGTATTGCTCATCACTTTTTTCACATAGCCACGTGTTTCGTCGAAGGGAATGGTCTCGGCATAAATCGCGCCCTCCATCGACCTTTTCCCACGCCATTGACGCGCCCTTCCTGGCCCTGCATTGTACGCAGCAGATGCCATGACGGCATTATTGTCGAACGATGACAGCACATTTTTCATGTAGTAGGTGCCAAGCCTCAGGTTCATTTCAGTGTCGTGAATCATGGCTTTACGATAATGGCGTATGCCCATTTTTTTAGCGATCCATTTTGCCGTGGCGGGCATAATCTGCATCAATCCTGCCGCACCCACCACAGACTTCGCATGAGTAACAAAACGACTTTCCTGACGCATCAAGCCATATACCCAAGCTTCTTCCAAATCATGTTCTCGCAAACGCCGCTGCAAGTGATCACGATATGGTGCAGGAAAGCTCAGATTTACATCATGCATCGTTGCCGTTCTATCTGCCGCATTGATAGAACGATCATACATTGAGTTGCGACGTGCCAATTCCGCTGCTACCAACAATTGGTTGTCATCGAAATTTCGCGTCGTCCAGATCCACTCTCTTGCCGCCTCAGTACGCAAATCCATACGATAAAGTGCTAATGTGCGCTGTATCCCCGGCAGCGACTGAAGCAAATAAATATCTTCTCTACTCGCCTGAAAGCTCGGTGTAACAAAACCTCGGGCAGGCTCTAAGCCCAGCTCTTCCGCTGCAAGCAGTCCATAAAAATTGCGCTTTTGGCTCACCTCTATTAACAAGGCCTCAGCATCTGAGGTAAAACCTAATTTTTCAAACGCACGCGCCTTCCAATAGCGCCAAGTGTCTGTATTTTGTTGTTGTGGCGACATGGCAACAATACTTTTCCATACTTCATGCCAATCTTGTTCTCGCAAAGCTGCACGTGCACGCCAAGCCGATTGTTTTGCACTTAGTGGACTGTCGCCCGCTTCACGATACCAGCCTAAGGCGCGAGGGTTCAAAGAGCGCGCAGCCCGATAGGCCAATGCGCCATAAAAATACTGTTGTTCGGCTTTTGAGAAATGTCGTGAAATCTTTTTCCATTTTTTATAGGCTACATGGGTAGAGTGCCTAGCCAAACGACTTAAGGCAAACAGTGCAATTAAACGCCGCGCCTCACTATTAAACTTAGCTCTTCGCAAATAACGTCGCGGATTTGACGCGGCTTTATGCAGTGCAGAAGTTGAAAAAGCATATCTTTTAGGTAACTTTTTAGCCAACTTTCTGACCAAAGACACATTGCCTGCCTCTAAAGATAAACGAATGCGCGCCCATATATCTTGAGCACTAATCACATTTTTGTGGATGGCGGAGTCAAACAGCGTGATGCAACTCTGTGGCTCTTTGCTCGAACTAAACCACAACTTTCGTGCAGCTTCTAATGCAGCGGATTCGTCAGACAACTGACGCAGTTGCAAAGCATAGCAATCTAATTCGGCATCATGCGTAATCAAACGCGGAAACTCACTAGCGAAATCATCCCAGCGCTGCTGCTTACCCAGATATCTTAACCAGTCACCACGAAATTGATCGATTATCGGCGTATCTTGGACCCGCGCTAAAAACTGCTTAATGGAAGTGGTGTCTTTTTCGTCCCAATGCATACGCAATTGGTAGTTGGTAACATAGGGTTCTAAAGGGGAGTTTTTTAGTCGCTCGGCTACACGATCAAGCTGAATCGCGTCGCCACGGCGAAAGGCATCGCGTGCGGCAAGAAAATCATCATCTTGATTTGCCATTGCCACCGTGGGCAAAACGAGCAATAAAAGAAACAAAAACCTCATGTGAAAAACGTCCCGATAAAACTGACGGAAAGGATAACACAGGCGGCACGCAGCAATGCCATTGCTGAGGCCAAATCTAGATCTGCATATCCCGTAAGCGCTGAAGAGCTTGCTCTATCTCTAGGAATAAAGGTCTAACACTGGGAGTATCATGTTCACAACTCGCCTGCAGCTCAGTCAACTCAAGCAATATGGCTTGCGACACTTCGTCGCCAACATCACAGCGACAATACGCCAGCAATTCCTGCAATAAACACGCAAAAGCGCGGGCTTCTACACTTTTCAATGCTAAAGCATGGCGTTCATCCGCGAACTCCAGAAAAGAAGCCGCGCCGAAGTCACCTAACAAGGCATGTCCCGCATCAATATATAAAATATTGTGCGCATATAAATCGCCATGCATCAGCCCACGCTCATGCAAATGCCGCACAACTGAAGCGACTCCCAAAGCAATGCGCAAAACCATGTCGAGCGTAAACATCGTATCGGCACTATAGATATCTCGGGTACATGAATCCAAACTGGGTGGCCCAGCCAAATTACGAAAGTCCGCATCAATCAGCGCCATGACTAATCCATTAACGCCCATGGGATGGTCATGAATTTTGCCGTGTATCGCAATCATATTAGGATGTGTGCCGGCACCCACACATGCAGCCATCTCACTATCTGGCAAGCCATCGCTGGTTAATGCGCCCTTAAACAGCTTTACCGCCACCTGCTGCGAGCCATCTCCTTGCCACACTGCTTGATGAATCACACCAGATGCGCCTTCACCTAATTGCTGCTGAATTTGTAACTCATCCCAGTTAATGTTCGTGATTGTTATGTTTTTCTGTACTGCGCTTTCGATGTCGATACAAAATGGATTGCCTGCATAGGCTAGCCAGCTAAGACGCGGCAAGTTAAGTATGCAAGCGGGTAGGCTGGCAAAACGATTTGCCGAAATACGCAGCAATTCCAATTTCGTACAACTGGCCAGTTCTTCAGGTAAGGCTTGCAACTGATTTCCTGCCAGCATCAATTTTTGTAATTCTGTACAACGGCCGATTTCCGCTGGCAATTCGCTAATCTGATTATCCGTAAGAATGAGCCATCGCAACGCAACAGGCAGCGCCTTGGCTGGTACCGTATGAATGCGATTGGCCTTGAATCCGACCATGCTGAGTTGAGCGCATTGCCCCAACACTTCAGGCACACGGACAAATAAGTTATTTGAACAAAATACTACGCGTAGCTTATGCAAGCGCGGCAAATCATCCGGCAACGCGGATAGACGATTGCCGGACAGATCAAGAATTTCCAGCGTATCGGCTAGCGAAAAGATCTCTTCTGGAAAGTTTTCTAAGTCGCATGACAAACTCAAGCGCTGAATGCCTGCTAATTCTCCAGATCGGAGCTGTTCAAGGGTATGCATATAAAAATACTTTATTGAGAATTAAAACTATTCTGTGTGAATGATGGCATCAGAATGCAGCTTATTCCCTGTTAAATCGCTCAATCGCTTCCTTCATCGCTTGCACCTCAGGACTCAACGCCTTCTTGGATCTTGACGATTGCGAAGCTTTAGATGACGGTGGAGTTGAATGAACTACCTGTTCCTTTGGCGGTGTTGGCTTACGATACACTGTCTTTGGCTTATGCCTAATTTTTGGCTTATGTTTGACCTCTGGAACATGCTTGACCGTTGCCGGAGCCACATTCGTCTCAACAGCTTCCGCCACCACGACACCACTGGCTGCTGGCAACAATTGTGTCGCCAAAGTCGGAGAGATTTTCATCCTCACCTGCAACGGTGTGACATTCTTAACAATCAAGGCCAGTTGCTCATCTTGCTTCATGAGTTTTTCCTTGAGCAAGCTCGTTTTTTTTGATGCAACAGTGGCTCTCATTTTAAGTTTTTTCAACTCACGTTTACTTGCTGACAAGTTAGCCTTTAGACTTTTAATTGTCGCCCCATGTTTGTGCAACTGCTTCTGTGCAGTCTGATTTCCCATAAATGCAAACACTGCAAGCACCACTGCCAGCACAGCCGCGACGGGTGAAAACCACAGCATCGCAATATGCAGCACACTCTTCAGCTTCATACGCATCAACTCTTGTTTCGTGGGTGCATCCCCTTCTGAAACCTTGGTGCCCGCCACCCGCTTGTTATCGGATGCAGACTTTTCTTCGTCTTTCTGTGAACCGGACATAATTGCTTCCTATATCAAATAAATTTTGGCTGAGCGCAGCTAAATTGATGCCACTATAATACAGCAGGACTTCTGAACACGATTTTGTATGCCACTATTAATTGTCGTAAACTAAATTTCGATAAGCTACTATCCATTTCAGCCAGAGCAATACGTTTAAATGTATATATCCCTCCACTCAAACAGCTTTTCCTTGGTGAGATATTTAACAAACGCTACATAACAGAGAGAATGCTTGATGAGTCTTATCTTAGTTAACAAAAATGAGCTTATCCTCGGAATGCCAACGCCATGGCCTATATTCGACTGGGAAAACAAACCCTTGCTAAAGGCGGGGGAGATCATTCGTGATGAAGCGCACAAACTTTCCTTGCTTTCCAACGGTGCTTGCCATGAGCTATCCTGGGAAACGCCCAAAAAAACAGCGGCTGAACCAAGCACAGCAGAAACCAAAACTGAAGATGACGCAACACAGCCACAGTTCACTTTTGACGATATAAAACTAAGAGTAGAGGACAAGCTACAACTTGAGCCACCTGCAAAAATAACCAAGGAGCGCCTGTTAGTTAAAGTAATCGGTTTCATCAGGGGGTTCAGCCTACTCGTCAGCGTACCTACATCCTCAAGCGGACAGCGGTTTCAACTCATAGCCAACGAGAGTGTAGTTATGCGCTCATTCTCGGGGAAAGATGCCTTCGCATTTGCCTGCACCGTAATGAAGGCAAATACAATCCCTTATGAATACCTACATCTATCCTTTCCAAAGGATATACAAGGACTCACCATACGTAAAACCGCACGTGTCAAAACACGGATCATTGCCTCAATCCAAAATACTAATTCCAGTGAAGAAAAGCAAATGTCAGCAATCATTGCTGACATCAGTGCCACTGGCGCATCCCTTGAGACAAAACATCCGCTGGGGGAAAAAGGGGATGTCATCAACATTGCATTTCGTGTAAATTTGCATAATGTCGAGGCCTTCCTGTCTATCAAGGGCATCATTCGCGCGGTAATCAACAAAGATGCCAGCGATTTATCCACATCAACAAACATCCGTTACGGCATTGAGTTGCAAAACCTGCAACCGAACGATAGCGTCATCCTACAAAGCATGATTTATCAACAAATGATTGAAAACCCGCAAAAGCTAGTGTAGCGCCACCGGAGCTGAACAGCTTCCATGTATGGCGTGCTTGCACTTAATTAAATCTAAAAATCGCAGTTCAAGCCACAGCGCTCACAGAGAACACTGAGAATGACGAGGTTTATCCACCTTTCGTTTATCAACCCAAAAGGTGATGAAGCCAAGAGCGGCAACGGTTTGTTTTGTGCGAGTTGGACGATGAAACCGCCCATCCCTGCTTTCCCCACTTTCTCTGTGAACTCTGTGTTCTCTGTGGCTAACTGCTTTTTCTAGGTTAAACCTTAAAACAGCAGTTGCGCCACAGAGAGCCTCTTCCAATATGAAATGAGTCTAAAGGGTTAACGTATTTCCACCAAGGAATGAGTCTAAATTAATTTGCTGGGTCGGTCATTATGCGAGGCATGGTGATCAACATGGAAGAAGCGAAATTACAGACATTGGAGCAGATCAAGGCATTTTTGGAAGGGACATCGAAGGTGGCGTTTCGTGTTCCCAAAGAGGGGCGTAATCAGTTTATCGAGCGTGTCCTAAAACGGTTCGGTTACGCCCCACATAAACGCGCGAATAAGGGGGTACTGCTGCGCTACATCGAGCGTATGACAGGGCTGTCACGACAGCAAGTAGCCCGCTTGGTGGGGCGATATCGCACGGACGGGAAGCTGTCAAAACAGCCCCGCGCGCCCAAGCAGGGTTTTACATGCCGCTATAGCGCTACGGACGTGGCCTTGTTGGCCGAGATGGATGTGCTGCATAGCACACTGTCCGGCCCTGCCACCAAGAAGCTTATGGAGCGCGCCTACGAGGTATTTGGCGACCCTCGCTACGAGCGCTTAGCGGGCATCTCGGTTTCTCATTTGTACAACCTGCGCCGGAGCATGCAGTACCAGAGCAAACGACGGCACTGGACAAAGACCAATCCCACTGGAATCCCCATCGGCAAACGCCGCGCACCGCAGCCGGATGGCGTACCCGGCTACGTTCGCATAGACAGTGTCCATCAAGGCGACCAAGACGGTGTCAAAGGTGTGTATCACATCAACGCGGTAGACTGTGTTACGCAGATGCAATTCGTCGCCACCTGCGAGAGAATCAGCGAGGCGTATATGCTGCCGGTCATCCGGCAATTGCTGGACGGTTTTCCGTTTGTGATTCTCGGATTTCACTCGGACAACGGCTCGGAATACATCAACTACCAAGTGGCCAAATTGTTGGAGAAACTGCGGGTTGAATTCACTCAATCGCGACCCCGTCATTCCAACGATAACGCGCTAGCTGAATCCAAAAATGCCTCTGTAGTGCGCAAGCATCTAGGGTATGCGCATATCCCGCAATTTTGCGCCCGTCTGGTCAACGCTTTTTGTGCTGATTTTCTCAACCCTTACGTCAATTACCATCGCCCATGTTTCTTCCCTGAAACGATCACGGACAGCAAGGGAAAAGAGCGCAAAAAATACAGCTACAAGGACATGAAAACACCTTATGAAAAATTCAAATCGTTACCCGAGGCCAAGCAGTACCTCAAGGATGAAGTCACACTAAAGCAGCTTAATGTGCAGGCAGCCAAAATGAGCGATAATGACGCTGCGTTGGCACTGAATAACGCAAGGAAAAAACTGTTTAGAGACATCTCTGCCGCGAGGAAAAAGCGGGCTTGAGAAATTAGAAAAACAAGACAAAACGAAGAAGCACCAATTAGATAGATCGAACCAGAATTAAAGTTAATTTACTCAGATTCAAACCCTTCGTTCAGACTCATTTCTGAATTGGAAAATACTCAGAGAATCCTATTACGGAGTAAAAACTACAGAACCCCCACTTTTCCGGCCCATCCGACGGGAGGATGCCGCCACGGCGATAAGCTGTTGATATTTGGCATTTCTCTGTGTCTCTGTGTCTCTGTGTCTCTGTGGTGAGGTTTCAGGTTAAATCAACGCGCAAAAAAACAGCCACTCAACTAGGGAGTGGCTGCGCCCAAAGCAAAATTAGCACTGGTAGGCATACATTTTTTGCAGAAACATCTCCACATCAGCATTTGCCAAACTCACAGGCAAGGCCGGGTATTTTTCCATTAATGTAAGAAGATGCTGCTGAGTGGCCAGTTCCAAATGTTGGCCTAGGTCAACTTGCTCAGCGCTATCAGCGTTGCGCACATCTGGCGATGGCGTACCTTCAACTACATAACTACCCATATCCATCATGATCGCCATAGCACACCTCCTTTTTATCTCACGGCATTTATTGCCACTGTAAATATACTATCGGCTAAAAATCAAAAAAGTTTAGCCCATAGGCAAACAAATTCTGAAACTCAATCCTTTATCTTGCCTTGAAACAACTTGCAAGCGCCCGCCCAATGCATCGACCTCAGCGCCAACTACATCTAAGCCAATACCGCGCCCGGCAATCTCGGTAATTTCTCTGGCCGTTGACAGACCAGGGGTGAAAATCATTTTGATCGCCTGCGTATCGCTTAACTCTTCGCCCTCTTGCACTACACCAATTTGAAGCGCTTTCTGCTTTAAACGGATCATGTCCAAGCCTTGACCGTCGTCACTGAACTCGAATACCAGCTCTTCATGCTCCCAGCGCAAGGACAAAGAAATTTGACCTATTGCTGTTTTGCCCAAATATTCACGTTTCTCTGGCGTTTCAATTCCATGCACGACAGCGTTTCGCAACAAATGCTCAAACGGGGCGGTTAGTCTCTCCAATACTTCCCCTTCTATTTCTGTCCCACCTCCGGACAACTCAAGATTAACGCGCTTACCTAATTCCTTAGCTGTTTGCCGTGCAACGTGATACAGGCGCGCACTCGCATTAGCAAAAGGAATCCGCCCCCTTTGTCCCGAAACTTGTTGCAGCAACACAGATGATACAAATTCGGGCATTGCCTCAGCAACTATTACATCCCCACTCAACGCCTCTATCGCCGTCTCGACGCAGGTCAAACAACGTTCCAGTTCATCCCATAACGAGGCATCAAACACGGCCAGCTTGCTTGCCTCCGCAACCCGTCCCTCCACTCTATGCAACAGCTCCCCCAGATGCATCGCACCCGCCATACGTGCGCCACCTTTAAATGTATGTAGCGTGCGTTGTAGTTGATTGCTCAATACACTATCCGCGCCTGATTTATCGCGCCACGCTCTCAGCGTGAGACATATTTTTGGATAAAGCTCGCGCGCCTCTTCCAAAAGGATAGGCAATAATTGCTCATCCACCTCATCACACACAATTCTTTGTTTAAAAGTTCGTACCGTCATAAATTCACTTGGCTTACTAAATCAACCATCTCTTTAGCCCACATCATGTTGTAAACATCGCTTTCGTCCCTGAGTATTTTCTTTTAAACACATGTCCTCTGAACGTACGCGCCTGTGCATTAGAATGCTAAAGTGCTTGTCATTCATGACCTGAATTAGGCTTTGAATGTTTTAGGATACCTCTGTAAATTATAAATACCGAAGGAGGAAAAGTGCGAAAAACTTATATCGTGTCGCATAGGTATGCTACCGAACGTAAAATTTTCTGAACAATACAGTGTCGCGACCTGATTGAGATTTATAGCGCTCGCCTAAAGCTGAGCCACAGCTAGTCCGTTCGTAGTAAAGCATTAACCTCCGCAAATTGCTCCTTATGATTTGCTAGAAAGTTCTTACAGTCCCCTGAGTAATAACCCAATTTTTCGGCAGACAAAATATTTGTCCATGTAAAAGGCTCGCTTGTTTCCTGCGTTTGCAGCTTAGCCATGGTTACTACATCCACATAGTCCGCCACGTCAGAATGTGGCTGGATTCTCAAATCCAATTGCGCGGTGACTACATCGACGAGTTCATCTGGGAAATTCCAATTTTGCAGCAAGCGAAAACCAATCGGCGCAGAGAAAATATTTATCAAATTTTCAAGCGTTTCTGAATCAATTTCAGGACAATTCCGATCAGCATACAAGTACAAGGGCAACGCACCAATTTCAGTCACCAAGCCTGCCAGCATGGCATCTTCAGCCTTAAGATGTTTTTTCTTCTTGGCCAGCACATAACAATTCGTTGCCACTTTACGACTGCGATCTATTAACTCTACAAGTTTTTTCTTGATAAGTGGACTATTGGCCTTAAAGAGCTTGGTTAGGGCAATATTCATAACCATGCTGTAGAGCATCTTCAGCCCCAGACGAGGGATCGCCTCGTACAAATTACCTACCGGACGACCGCTGCAAAACGCTGCGCTATTGGCTGCCTTAATAATGTATAGCGAAATAACAATATCCGTAGAAAGCAACTGCACTAACTGCCCCGTCGAGCTATCTGGATCGGCTAGAATTTCCCGAATTTTAAGCACCACTTCCGGCAACACCGGCAAATCAAGTCGATCTGCCTCCAACTCGGCAAGAACATCTACAACTATCGCTTGTTGTTTAGTAAGCAAGGAAGAACTAGATAAATGCGTTATCTCATCTTGCATCTTTTCAACCTCACTCATAGTCACTTCAGTTCTAGCATTTACCGACATCATGATCCCTCTTCTACGTGTCCTCGCCACATTCAGCTTACAGCTTTATTGAGATTTGTCTATATGCCAGAATACCTAGACAATGCGAATCAAGAGACAAAAAATAGTATCCAACACTGTCCGTATTCTGAGTTCTCTTACATTAAGTATAAATCACTTACACAACAACACGCTGCAATACGCTTAATCTTCCAGTCACTCAGCAACAATCAGCGTTGCCAGAAGCGCGGTGTAAACAAGATCAACACAGTGAAAATTTCCAATCTTCCAATCAACATACCGAATAGACATATCCAAGTTTGAAAATCGTTCAGGCTCTGATAGTTAGTTTCAGGGCCAACCTGTCCCAATCCCGGGCCGAAGTTGTTAACGCAGGCAAGAACAGCGCTAAATGCGGAGATGAAATCCATACCACTAATCAGCAAAATAAAAGTAAATGTCGCGATGGTCATGAAATACAAGAAAATAAAGCCCAGCACCGCGAACACAATATTATTCGGAACAACATGACCACCAATTTTCATCGGATTCACAACAGTAGGGTGCAATAACTTGATGAACTCGCGGCCCGCTTGTTTAAATAAGATCAGCGTACGCATCATCTTGATACCTCCGCCTGTCGATCCAGAGCTGGCTGCAATACATGCGAGAAACATCATCCACATCGGAGCGAAGATCGGCCATTGCCCATAGTCTGTGCTGACATAACCAGAGCTAGTCGCGATTGAGACCACGTTAAAACTGGCAAATCGCAATGCAGTTAGAAAGTCAGGATAAGTCCCTTTCCACCACAAAAATACGGCAATACCAACGCAGCTGCTAAGAATCAAGCCCAGCACGGCAATCGCTTCAGTATCGTTTTTATAAGGGGTAAGATTTTTTTCCCGTAATGCGAGAAAGTGCGTAGCAAAGTTCATTACTGCGAACAGCATAAACATAATCATTACGAATTCAATCAAGGGCGAATTGAAATAGCCAACATTGGCATCATGCGTCGAGAAACCACCCAGCCCCATCGTTGAAAAAGCGTGACACACCGCATCAAGCCAACTCATTCCTGCCCACTTTAAAGCAACGACGCACACCATTGTGACCGCAACATACACCGCCCACAAATTACGTGCGGTATCAGCTATACGCGGAGTCAAAGAAGCATCTTTCATCGGCCCAGGGGTTTCTGCCTTAAATAGCTGACGTCCACCAATTCCCAGCAAAGGCAAAATTGCAACTGCCAGCACGATGATTCCTAATCCACCCAACCAATTTAGCTCATGACGCCAAACATTAATGGGCGGAGACAAATAATCTAGACCCACCAACACCGAGGCACCCGTAGTTGTCAGGCCTGACATAGTTTCAAAATAGGCATCGGTAAAGGTCAGTCCATCAATGGCCATTAACAGAGGTAATGTTGCAAATGCTGGCATCGCAGTCCACATGCCCACTACCAGTAAGTAACCATGCCGCACTGATAGTTCACCTTTATAACGCCGCGTCAGCAACCACATCAAAGATCCTGCGGAGGATGTCCATACCATTGCCAATAAGAAATCCCACAACACCGCATAGTCAGCGAAGATAAATGCACTGACGATAGGTATGATGTATGCAAGGCTAAATACTACCAGCAACAATCCTAGCGCACGAATAACGGTGAGAGCACGTTCCATTTAAAAAAATCCGATACTCACTTGGAACAGTTTTTCAATTTTATGAATCATCTGTTTATTAATGACAAATACTATGACGTGATCTTCCGGTTCAATCATTCGGTCATGGTGACCCATAATAACTTCACCATTCCGCACAATCGCGCCGATCGTTGCCCCCTTTGGCAAGTCAATTTCATCAATACGCCGCCCTACTACTCGCGAGGATTTGTAATCTCCATGGGCTACCAACTCTAATGCTTCTGCTGCGCCGCGACGCAAAGAGTGCACCGCTGCCACATCTCCCTGACGTACATAGGCGAGCAAGGAACCAATCGTAACGTGTGCGGGTGACAAGGCAATGTCTATCTTGCCGCCTTGCACCAAACCAACGTAGGCACTGCGATTAATCAAAGCGATTACTTTGCGAGCGCCAGCCTTCTTAGCCAGCAATGAAGACATAATGTTATTTTCATCATCGTTGGTGAGCGCGCAAAACACGTCAACATCTCCAACATGTTCCGATTCCAAGAGATTTTCATCTGTACCATCGCCCTGCAAAACCAACGTACTACCTAGCTCGCTTGCTAGGCTGCCACAGACTTTCTTATTGAATTCAATCAACTTAACTTGATAATCATTTTCGAGCGATAAGGCGAGGCGTCGTCCGATATTACCTCCACCTACGATTGTCACTCGCTTGGTTGGCTTTCCTGCTCGTCGCAACTCCTTCAAAATGCTACGTAAATTCTCAGTAGCCAGAACAAAAAAGATTTCGTCACCCTCTTCAATTACTGTACTTCCTTCGGGGATAATAGGCCGATCATGGCGAAAAATTGCCACCACGCGCGTATCTACTTGCGGCATATGAACACGTAAATATTTCAATTCCCGTCCGACCAACATCCCATCTCCAAGTGCACGAACCGCCAACATAGAAACCCTGCCCTCGGCAAACTCCAATACTTGCAAAGCTTCGGGAAACTCGATGAGTTTACGAACGTAATCGGTAAGAATCTGCTCTGGGCAAATAGAGAAATCTACACAGAAATTATCATGGGAAAATATTTCTGGGTGAGCTAGATAATCGGCGGAGCGAATACGCGCAATTCGGGTTGGTGTATTAAACAAAGTCGCCGCCAATTTGCATGCCACCATGTTGACCTCGTCACTTTGCGTGACTGCCAGCAACATATCCGCATCTTCGATTCCGGCCTGTTTTAATACACTAGGGTGTGATGCATTACCAACTAAGGTACGCAAATCAAGGCGATTTTGCAACGCCGCCAGTTTACTGCCATCGGTATCCACTACCGTAATGTCGTTTGCCTCGCTGACTAGGCTTTCCGCCACTGTCGAGCCAACCTGCCCCGCCCCCAAGATCAGAACTTTCACACTACCCCCTTAATTCTAAAGTCCTACCCAGCCTTGAACGCAGACGAATCATCACTGGCATAAGCTGTCTGCCAATATCGTTTTATTGCTCCGCTCTCAGCCAGTTTTTCCATTGCTGGAACAACGCCGGATCTAGTGCGGCGATTACAGAGCGATTCCATACATCACCCTGATAAAAATCGTCCTGATCCAAATTGCACGCACGTCCCCCAGCCTCATGCAGCACTAAAGAGCCTGCTGCGTAGTCCCATAATTTTTGCCCGCCATGCAAATACACATCGTATCGCCCGGCAGCGGTATAACACCAGTCCAGTGTACTTGCGCCAAAATTACGTTGTGAAGAATAAGGTGGCGCGATAACCAGCTTACTCGCCAAGTTAGCATCGAGACGTTTCATATCAACCATTGCAAGGGCTTCAGATAGATTTTTGGACGAATTACGTGGTTGTAATTTTGTGCCATTCAAAAATGCTCCGCGTCCTAACTCAGCGAAAAAAGTCTCTTTCGCTACTGGGTTAAAGACAACGCCCAAGACGCTACGTCCTTCACGAATCAAGGCTACAGATATGCCAAAATACGGCAGACCATTCACAAAGTTCGTCGTCCCATCCAGCGGGTCGATACACCAAACACCCTGCGTTCCTTCTGCCCAATGAGCCAACTGCTCCTGCTCGCTCATTTCCTCGCCAATCACCGGAACATTGAGAATCGCTTGCAACTTCCGAGTCAACACCTCTTGCGAAGCCAAGTCTGCATCAGTACACAAACTGCCATCGTCCTTGTTATGTTTTAGCGTCACCTTCATGTAGCGCGGCATAATCTCTTCCGCCGCAACCAGCTTCACTGCTGCAACCACAGCCCGCAACAACGCGCTAGGGCCGACGGGCCGAGTCATATTACTTCTTTCCACTTGATGGAGCATCCCATGCTAGCGATCTGCTCACGCGGCCCCTGTTCAGTCTTTGCCACCTGCGACATAGCATTAAATAAATCGCGCTGCGCATCCACAACCGACTCCTTGCGAGAGGCATCCAAACGTCCGCGATATTGCAATTCCAAATTCGCATTAAAGCCAAAGAAATCAGGCGTACACACCGCGCCGTAATCCTTGGCGATCTGCTGTGTCTCATCCCAGACATATGGGAAAGGATAATCAAACTGTTGCGCAACCAGCTTCATATTCTCAAACGAGTCTTCCGCATAATCAGCCGGATCGTTGGACATAATGGCAATACTATTAATGCCGTGTTGCTTCAATTCGCGCACGTCGCGGATAATACGGTCGCGTATGGATATAACATAGGGGCAATGGTTGCAGATAAACATCACCAACAAGCCATTTTTGCCGCGTATATTTTCCAAGGAATAACGCTTACCATCCACACCCAATAAATCAAAAGGGCGCGCTCTCCAGCCAAAATCGCATAACGGTGGTTGCAAACTAGCCATTAATTACTCCTAAAATAACAAATTTCTCATAAGCCGTTATATTATCACGCCCAAGCATTCATCCCGAACCTAGCCATGTCAGCACCTCGTTTCTATTGTCCCGCCCCATTGCCATTAAGCACCAACTTTGAGCTGCCTGCTGCTGCTGCACATCATGCCAGTCGAGTATTACGTCTACGTGTCGGCGATAAGGTACAAATATTTGACGGCATGGGTAATGCGTTGGATGCAACAATCAACTCAATCGCTGGCAAGCACGTAATGCTAGGCAATCTGCAAACCTGCATGGATCAACATGAATCCAGCTTACGCATCGTACTCGCACAAGCCATGTGCAGCAGCGAAAAAATGGATTGGATCGTGCAGAAAGCGACCGAACTAGGTGTCAGCGAAATTCTGCCTGTTCAAACACAGCGTAGTGTAACCAAGCTCTCCGGCGCACGTGCAGAAAAACGCACCGAGCATTGGCGTCAAGTTGCCATTGCTGCTTGCGAACAATGCGGACGCAACGACCTGCCGCAAGTGCACGCCCCACAAAGCTTAGACTCTTGGCTGCTAACCATGCGTAGCGATCAAGGCAGTAAATTTATCCTACTTCCTGGTGGCGCCACTCAACTCAAAGCTCTAGCTAAGCCGCATACCAGCGTCACCCTAGTGATTGGCCCAGAAGGGGGATTCACTTCGGACGAAGCCAATGTTGCACAACAAATGGGTTTCGCGCCCGTCCTGCTCGGCCCGCGCGTACTGCGCACCGAGACCGCTGCCATCGCAGGCATCTGTGCCTTGCAAACCTTGTGGGGAGACTTCAATTAGCCGAGCATTCTCTCCACGTAGATACGGAGAGAGCCAAAAGTTCAATGAATTAAACTGAAATCTACTCTCTTCCGCAAGCCAGCTTCCACATTACTGCCGTATCGGTATCCAGCATCACTGGCTCCCAAGCATAGGTTTCAGCATGTGTGTAAAGCGCCTCACCTTTTTCCATGTTATCTTCATACAGCGCAACATACAGAAGACGAACTTCGCCAAATTTGCAGTCATACTCTTCCTCTGCCTTCATGGAGTAATACACCAGCTCACCGTTGAACTGCGGAATCTTATAGTCTGTCAAACGCCACATTTGAGCGCGATGCAGGCCCTTGATAATACTGCTCGGATTTGCGTAATACGTAATTTCTGGAGTTTCAAGTTTTGCAACCCAATCCTCAGCCTGACTCTTGATCTCAGTCACTTGATTAACAGCTGGAGCAAGCTCGCTCGCGGGCTTACCATTAAACATAGCCATTGCAATGAGTGCACCTAAAGCCAGTATTGCAGCTACCATATTTCACCACTCCCAATCTCCGCTTAGCATAAAACCGAACTAACATCCTCAATGCGGTAAGATTTTTCTCCCAAAATGAGATATTGTGCACAAGTTATTGTATAAGTTGCCGATAGAATTGCATGATCGAGCATTATGTTGTTACTCCGTAGCAAGCAAGCTTAGAGTCGGAGTATTTATGCCTAAGGAGACAAGCATGTTATTGAATCGCGTATTTGCATCGTTTCTACTGGCTATCAGCCCAATGGCGATGGCCGATTCTCTTGATGTCCATATGAACAACACTTCTGCCCAGTTTAAATTAGGCATGTCCGCCAGCGGCATCGGTGATGGAAATGCCGAACTACAATCTCGGCTGTTTTTCAACGACACGAATGACATATTGCTTGACGCGGGTGTTTTCGCTAGAGGTCCTGGTGGCGGAGAAGAAGGCGCTGCTGGGCCGATCGCTGGAGGAGGCCTCAAAGTGGTGTACAGCAAGCTTGATCATGCAGGCACTTCATATACTTTGGCTTGCATTGCCCTAGGTGGCGAATTTGGTTTCGCGCTGCCTTCCTCCATCCCAATTTCACTAATCGGCAAGTACATCTTATCTCCAAAAATCTTATCTTTTGCTGATGCTGAACGATATAACGAATATGGTGTACGCTTGGAATTAGCAGCCTCACAGCAAGCCAAAATTTATCTTGGTTTCCGCCAAATTGGTTTCGGCGCAAAAAATGCCGGCAGTCTAATTCTTGATACAGGGACGCATATTGGCCTAGTTGTAAGCTGGTAGCTTATTTGCGACTTAAAACTAGTTGCGCTTTAAGCAACATGAGTTCTGCCTCAGCCCCCGAAGAATGCAACTACAATATGGTTGCTAATACCACCATCAAGTGCATGAGCAGGGTTTAACAAAACGGCGGCGGCAAGGCATGCTACTAATACGATTTTCTCCATGACGCTCTCCCTTTTTTGTTATACATTTATTTCTAACGTGGAATAAAGTCTAGCAGTTGATACGCTCATTACAAGCCGTGAACAGAGCTATTTTTTGGGGCTTATTTAACAATGTGCATATCAAGGGTATTCGCCTGAAGTTGACTCGACCAAATGAAGATTCAACCCAAAGAAAGCCAAATTGATAGTTTAAAGGTTGATCAATGCAAACATACAAAGTAGCGTTCGACTCTCTTGAGTGGCAAGAATCCATGCCGGGTGCTCGCTTTAAAGTATTTAGTGACGGCAGCAAGAAAATTCGATTGCTAGAATTCACTTCAGAATTTGTTGAGCTTCACTGGTGCACTAAAGCTCACATTGGCATTATTCTCGAAGGCGAGTTGGAAATTGATTTTGACGGCAAAATCATGCGCTATGGCAAGGGTGATGGGATATTCACCCCAAAGGGCGAAACTGCAAAGCATAAAGCTCACTCGCTTACACCTAGTGTTCAGCTATTTTTAGTCGAAGATACCTGAGCCAAACAACTATTACTGACACTTAGAAAGTGTCCACCAAGGCAAGCAAAGGAGCTAAACGTATGTTGGAAAAATTTAAAGGTATCGGCTCACAAGTCGCGACTAAAGCGGGCAATGCTGTGGATGGAGTCAGCTCCTCTGTCAAAGGTGGGGTTGAATCTTTAGCCAATTCCGCAGGCAATATGAGCGATGCTCTCAATGACAAAGCAGTACGCCTTTCCACTGCGCAGATGTGTAGCATTCTTGAAATAGCGATAGACGAACTTAAATCTCGCCCACTCTCAACTCATCCAGTCTCACTCAAAACCATGGTAAACGTCGGCGTTGCGGCATTAGAAATGGAAGTACACTTACCGCCCAGCACACAGACAGATAAAACCGATGAATCCTAAAAAAAGCTGTTGCCCGAAGATTTTCGCATCTGAAACAACAACTAATGATTAACCACCCAATCACCCATAGGCTGCGAACGTGAAAATCTGCGTTAATCTGCGAAATCTGTGGATTGAACTGCGGTTTTTAGGTTAATGGGTTTCCATATTTTCGCCAATATGCGAATATTTTTATTGAGTGTACTGCTATAGTTAACACATAAATTTCCGCTAAATTACCATGCCAAAACACACCACTCCCGACCATGCACGACTAGACCGCGTCGTAGCTGAAGCACGCCAGCAGAGTACCTCACGCGAAGCAGGATATCGCGAGCGAGCGCTCAAACTATATCCGTGGATATGTGGCAGGTGTGCGCGTGAGTTTTCTGGTGTGCGCCTGCGCGAATTAACTGTTCACCACAAAGACCACAACCACGACAACAACCCAGCGGATGGCAGCAACTGGGAATTGCTATGCCTGTATTGCCATGACAACGAACACTCGCGCGTATTAGATGAAGCAGTGCGCAACCGAGGTAGTGATGGAATAGTGGCAGCAACCCACAATCCCTTCGCCGATTTAAAATCACTCCTCAAAAAATAACGAGTTTCTGTCCGTATGAATCCCGAACACCTGCAACTGCTAGTCACCCGCGAAATGCCGTTTGGCAAATACAAAGGACGCCTAATCGCCGACCTGCCCGGCAACTATCTCAACTGGTTCGCTCGCAAAGGCTTTCCGCCCGGACAGATTGGCTTGCTGCTGGCATTGATGCAAGAGTTAGATCACAACGGGCTGTCGGAATTACTAATCCCGCTTAGGAAGCGGTAATTTATAGAGACACGATTACCATGCAAGCCCGCCCCAATTATCTATCTGCCTATCCCCCTGCGCTGACAGAACAAGTACATCTGTTAATCAAACAAAACCAACTAGCCGACATCCTGCTTCGGCAATATCCACTTGCCCACACGGTGCGCACCGACAAAGCACTATATGACTATGTGTTAGAGCTGAAAAACACCCATCTTCGTAATGTAGCCCAGCTAAGCAAAGTGGGGTTCGATAACAAACTGCATATCATCAAAAATGCACTCGGCATGCACACCACTATTTCGCGGGTTCAAGGCGCAAAACTAAAGACTAAACGCGAGATTCGCGTAGCCACTTTATTCAAAGAGATGCCGCCGGAATTTTTACGCATGATTGTGGTACATGAACTGGCGCACATGAAAGAAAGCTCGCACGACAAAGCCTTCTACCAACTCTGCCAACATATGGAACCAGAATATACGCAGTTAGAATTTGACCTGCGTAGCTATCTGACCTACTTGGACGCGGGTGGAAATGCGTTGTGGTCTGGGACTAGTATTTAACCCAGATTGTCCATTAAGGCGAAATACTGTCATTACCGTGGAAACGTGAATTCAGTTAATAAAGAACTTCCTGCGTAGCGGGTCAATATTAAGGCTTTGTCCGCATTCATTATTTTAACCATCACTTTCAATGCAAACCGACCGCTCCGCTTTGCATTCACCCTTGTTACACACACCAACCTCATTGACATTTCCCACAATGGGAAATAGTATATGCACTCTCTAAACGGGAATACACCTGACGCTTAATGCGCATATTAAATTTACTGCTGCTCGAAAACTTCAAACAGCATCATGCAAATGCCCGAGGGCAACTCGACGCATGGCGCGATGAAGTCAAAAGAGAATCTTGGCAAACAAGCCAAGATATTAAACGGCGCTATAAATCTGCTGACTTTCTGGCGAACAACCGGGTTATTTTCAATATCAAAGGCAATTCCTACAGGCTGGTAGTACAGCTTAGATATAGAAATGGCTTAGTCGTAATTGAATGGATTGGAACCCATGCCGAGTACAGCAAGAAAAAGTTTTAGATGATCTAAACACATCCGATGCATGCCTTGGAGGGCGAAGATGAACATTAAAGTTATCAAAAGTAGCAATGACTACACACACGCGATGGCACGACTTACCGCGCTGATGACACTTAACCCGGAAGCCGGTTCAAATGAAGAAAACGAATTGGAACTTCTAGCGCTAGTGCTCGAAGACTACGAGCGCAAAATCGTAGCACCTGCTGCATCTGACCCTATCGAGGCAATTATCTTCCGTATGGATCAAATGCAGCTTAAGCGCAAGGATTTGGAAGCATACATTGGCTCCACCTCAAAAGTATCCGAAGTGCTATCGCGCAAGCGCCCGCTGTCTTTGCCTATGATCCGGCGTCTGCACAGAGGGCTGGATATCCCCGCAGATGTGCTGATCGGCAGTACACAAACAGCCACGGAAGTTATGGGCACAGAGCCTGAGTTGGAGTACGCAAAATTCCCATTAAAGGAGATGCTTGATCGCAATTGCTTTGGCGACTTCAATGGAAATTCGCAACGTCTCAAGGATTATTCCGAGGATTTACTGCTTAAATTCATGCAAGGCATTTTGCCAAAGCAAGCAACACCAGCATTTTTGCGCGCACCACTACACCAGCGCGGCACACGAGATGCGAACGAATACGCGCTGCTTGCTTGGCGACTATGCGTCATCAAAAAAGCACGCGCCAATCCTGCACCGCGCGATTATAAAAAAGGCATTGTCACGGCGAAATGGCTAAAAGACCTCGCACGCCTCTCCGCATTTGAGGACGGCCCGCGCTTGGCACGCGAACAACTCGGCATGGCAGGCATCACCTTAGTCATCGAATCCCACTTCAAGGGCACATATCTTGATGGAGCGGCGATGCTAGACGAAGGCCGCCCCATTGTTGCCATGACATTACGCCATGATCGCTTGGATAATTTCTGGTTTGTATTGATGCACGAACTGGCGCACGTCGCCAAACATCTGGATGATGCCAACCCCCTGTTCACCGACAATCTGGACAGCCCAGACGAACAAGACCGTAAAGAATGTGAAGCGGACAGCATGGCAGGTGAAGCCCTCATTCCGCAAACCATCTGGGAGAAATCTGCCGCTAGCACCACACTGCAAGCTGGGGATGTACTGGCTTTGGCGGAAAAACTGGGAGTACATCCCTCCATTGTTGCAGGGCGGGTGCGGCACGAGACTAAAAATTTTAGGCTGCTCGCCAGACAGCTTGGTCATGGACAGGCCAGTCGACACTTCGCTTAGTCGTGTAGCAGTTGAGCCAGTGGCAAAGCCAAGCTACGACTCCGCGCATCTGAATGCCTTTTGGAAATATTCTCTGGTGTCTTCTTGTCGGCCGAATCTGCCAGTGGCATATTGATGGGGCAACGGCTGGCATGGAATCTTCTGCAGCCTCCCAAACTCGACCGTTAAGCCACAGCTTAGCAAAGCACTGTAAGTTTTGCCTCGGTAACGTCCCATGAATTACTCCATTCAAGCTTGCGTTGTGGCATATCATTAATGTTCATGATGATGTCCGTCAGATCGCAAGATGCCAAGCCACCTTGGTATTCAATCATATGCCGATAACAATGAACTAAGTCATTCAACGACCCAAGGGAACTTCGGCTATCAGTCTTTGCGTAGACTCCTGACTCGTAATGTGCGAATGCCTTATCTACTGCTGCACTTGGTAGCCCCCGCATTTCAAGCAGCTGCTGTAGGCCAGCGAGCATCATGTTGGACAAGCTTTCGACTGTGATGGGTTTCTTGCCCTGAAGCAGGATGAAAGAGAGCAATGTCGATTCGCTCATGAAAATATAAACCCTCCTCCTGTCAGCATCAAATCGATTGACGTACCAGTTTCCAAGAGGGGCATCTGTTACGCCTGCATCAGCTAAGCTTTCCTTGCGCAGGCCGACAGCCTTATGGACTTCAGCGGTGCACTTCAAATACATCATGGTGTAAGTGGCCTAATGATTAGTGTTTATCTGCCGCCCAGTCAAAATATGTTTAATCCGCACCCCGAATTGGCTACGGATTAACTTCGAAGGACGGGACCAGTAGGAATTGTAAGGTATTGAAGTGCGGCGTCAATCGCAGAATTGTTGAATGCGGCGTTTTGAAATAGCTTATCCGATATTTAGTGCTGTTTTCGGGTGTTCCTACAATTCGAGAAATTTCCGATGGGTGAAAATATTTTTTCAACAGAATCGGCATTAGCCTGATGTCTCATGTTCGGCCTAAGCTGACTATAGTAGCTAAGCAAGGAATGTCATTTCTGAGTGTCCGCTCCCAGCTGTCAATTAAGCTAGCGCTTATGTAAACAAACCTGCTCGATCACAGCCTTCAAGAAAGGCTTTCTTGAGAAAACGCGTTTCTACCCAAGGGGTCTTGGCAGCAGTTACCAGCTCAGCCTTAAGCATTTCAGCAGGAGTAAGTTTATAATTTTGGCACTCATCAAATACACGGTTGAGCCAAGCTACCCCACCACTTTTATTGCAACACTTTGCAACATAACGTTGGTCAACTCGGAATAGCTCTTTCCATGTGCTAATTTCATCAGCCTTGCTTATAGGGCCAAAATCAATGGCAACATCCTCGCCTTTGAGATCATTCCAGTTTTTGTGCGCAATCGAAACTGTAATGTCTATCCCTGAATGAACTGTCGCAAATGGATAAAATGCTTTTCTACGCTTACCTACAGCATCATGAAGCGGGTCTTTGTCTCCCTTGTTTCCAGAATTGCACTTATTGCAGGAAGGGGCAAGATTCTTCAGGTTGATAGAATTAAATGGATACTTGCTTTTCGGCAGGTAGTGATCAAAGGCCTCTCTTGTTGGATCAAACTCACCATCGAGAGGCAATATCCCACAGAAAGGACAAATCCCTTCGTCATTTACTTTTACAAAGCTTTTATAGTAGTCCCTAAGGCTGCCAATTTTGCTAGCGGTATCTTTAAGGTCTAGAAAACCGGATGAGTATAGATTTTTAAAGAAGCTCTCCAGTTTCTGATTCAAACTTTGCTTGGACGCATCCAGCAAAGAGAAGGTAATTGGAATGCAAGCCACATCTCCAGAGCAAGCTCTTTCAATATCATTATTCGCAGAGAAATGGCGTTGATATTCCTTGATCTCATCGTCTGAAAGTGACTTAAATTCGAGATATATTTCATTGACTGCCACATAGAAGTTTTCCGCGCTCCCATTGAGTTTACCGGAAAGGTCTTTCTGAACTAGGTGCTCCATGAGCTCATACAGGTCGGCATTCGCCGCAAACAGATGGATGCCATATTGCGTAGAAGGAGCCTTGCACCACACCTCATAAAAAATGAAGTCGATAAACGCCTGCATCTTCTCCATCTGGTGAGGAACGTAGGTATACGGGAACAGCATTAGCCGCGCTCCTCCATGCTATCGAGAATGGTTTTAATCAACAAAACTTTTTCAACTGAATCACCAAGCTGACGATCTATCTCGGCAATAAGTTGATTCTTATCTTCGCCGTCTTCAAAGCGTTTGCGCAAATCATCAAGAATCTTCTGAGCATAGCCGCCGATGGTTTCGCGCTTGCCGAAGGTGCTCATGGTGATCTTATTGATAGACGCGCCCAGCGTGTTGTAGTCAGGTTGGCTGATGTTTACTTCGCCATTTTCTTTCTCGAACACCAACACCTTGTCCGGCTTGCTATCGGAGATCAAGAAGGGTGTGTGAGTAGTGACCAGCATCTCGTGGGTGTCCTCAGCACCGCTAAAACACTGGCGCAGGAGCGTGATAAAGTTTGATCGCCAATCCGGGTTAAAGTGGGTTTCCGGCTCGTCCAGCAAGAACAGGCTGTTGGTGTTTTTGAATAACAAACAAAGCCCAAGGCTGTGCAAAAGCTGATGTTCACCATCCGACAAACTTTTAAGCAGCACGGGTTCCTCGACATCCGATTTCTTCAACCAGAAATTCTTGATTCGCATGATGCACTGATCTGAAGCCAATACCGGAATCGTCTCGTCCACGTAAAGACTATCCGACTGATACAGGTCGGCTTTCGATGCCTCGCTGACTGCATAAAGATTAAGCGTCAGCAATACCTGTAGCGCTTGAAACAAGTCCACTGGCGAGTTATCGAAGTTAGCCTTGAACGCATCCTTGGTCGCATCGTTGACGTAGTAATCGAGATAAAGCGTATCGGCCTTTTCATCCACAAAGGAGCAGCTTGCGCAGCGCTTGAGCTTTTCGATGATTGATGACTTTTCATCACCTTGCAGAAGGTGCGTCAGACTGACGATGTAGTTACCCGTCTCAGCGCTTAAGGATATGGCCGGGTTGTCGGCAAAATAGCCGTCTTTTGTATTGTCCGGTAAAACATAGTCGCCCGAAGTCAATTGGGCTGCCTGCTGAGCCGACACCTCGATGCTGCGCTTGATGATGATCCTAAATTCTTTCAGTCCTTCTACCTTCACCGCCTCGCGGAAAGGTTTTAAGGCATCCCCGTCTTGAAACAATAAATTGCACAGCAAGATGGCCTGACTGAAGGAGGTATCCAGATAAGCCAGCCGGGTATCCGGCCTGCCAGAGTATGGCAACTGCTGTTTCAGTGCATCCCAGTATTCGTCGAACTGCACAAAGCGCGTCTTGAAGAACGGCAGACTGAGAATCTCGTTCCCGCCTGACGAATAGCCCAGCACATACTGGGGCAACAAGATGTCGGCGTGACCGCCCTTGAAAGTTTCGTTGAAATCGGTGTCAAAGTCGCTTTGGCTCTCCCACTGAAAGCGCACGGATTCGCCGGGATTTTTCCAGACAGCGACCTTCGCCCACACCGGGCCATCGGGGCGGATGTATTCAGGCGGCACCCGGATCAGATAATCTAGCTCAAACGCCACGGGCAAAAAATCCTGATTCGCATTCTGTAACACCTCGGGCAGAAAACTGCGGCGCACGCGCAAGATTTCGAGCTGAAAGAAAATCGCCGCCAGAGCCTCAAGCAGATTGGATTTGCCGCTGCCATTCGGCCCTGCGCAAACGAAGGGCGCGAAACCTTCGGGCTTGGATAGCTCATCCTGCAAGCTCCATTCGCTGCGGAAGTGATGCTCAAAACCACAGCGCAGGCTGCGAAAGCCTGCCGGGTCGGTGATTTTTAGGCGCAGCAGTTTCATGTTTTTTTAACCTGAAAAATCCATTTGACCACGGATAACACGGAATAAAATCAATAAATTAAGCGTGGCGAGTCATACACCCGACAGTGAATGCACGAATCTCAATAAGCCATGTATTTTCCGTGTGTTCCGTGTTTTCCGTGGTTCGTATTAAGGTTTCTAGGTTTAACCACGAAATACAGCAGCGGGTATGCAGGGTCATGACGGCGTTCCCTTGGTGGCGATTCGGTTGCTGGTGTCATCATAAGTCTGCGTCAGGTGGCCACTTTCCAGCGCCGCAAATACCCAAGTCTTGATGTGCTCGTAGTCGTTAGCACCCAACTCAAAGTCATTGTCTGGGTGCAGCTCCACCAAGCGGGCTTGCGCCGCCGCCATGAAGTCCTGCACCGAAAACGGCATATTGCCCAGTTGGCTGCGATAGGCCTCCAGCCATTGGGCGATCAATTCCTCTCGTGCCTCGGCGTTCTCCAGAGCATCGAGCATGTTGTCGGTGTCGGGCAGGTTGATGGCAAGGCTTTCTTCGGCGCGGGCTGGCAAGGGTTCTGTGAGCACGGCTTTCTCTTTCTCAGGTTTTATGTCCGGCAAGGGGACGCGCGATAAATCCAGTTCGCCCTTGAATGCCTGTTGGCTCAGCGCGCCATAGAGGGCTTCGAGTTCGGTGAGGCTTTGCTGGTAGTGTGATTTAACGTTCTCGACTTTTTCGACGATGGCAGCGAATCGGTTCTGGATATCGAGAGGCGGCTTGATCATTGTGATCTGCTCAAAATCACCTTTCGTCAAAATCTTCTTCATCCCTTTTGTCGCGTGACTTTGGATGTAAGCCCGAGATAGCTTGAACAGTCCATACAAATAAAGCGGATTTGTGTCCGCCGTGGGCTGTATGGCGTTGATCTGCTGATTAAAAGCCACTGTTCTGTCAGTCAGTGCTGCACGGCCAATAGACCCCACGCTGCCGGCGATGCAGGCAACCAGCAATGCTCCACTTGAGACAGTTCGACCACGCCTAGCTCCTGTCTTCGAAATATGCTCGGCGGATGGCGTAACGAAAACGGCATCGCCCGTGATGTTGTCGGTTTTGATCCACTCAATGAAATCGTCGTCGTAATTCGCAGGGTCATTTCTTGGCGGCGTATTGCCCGTGGAAATTTTGCCGAAGGCTTTCAGTTCCGGCTTATCCCACCCCATCTCATTCCGCACCGGATCACCAAACATCTCCAGAAACACGCTCTTGAGCAGGTCGTCGAGCTGTTGCAGGTGTTGTTTGCGCTGGGCGATCAGCTGTTCCACTTTGCCGAGCAGATGGGCAATGCGGATTTGGTCGTCAATTGGAGGTAGAGGTATTTTTGCCTCCGTTAAATGCCCCAACTTAATGTATTTTATGATCCCACCAATGGCATTTTTTCTTAAATAGCCCATGTAGGTTTCCATGAAGTAGTAGAGATACTTCATGGAAAGTTCTGCGCCATATTTTTTTGCTATGACATATGTGCGTTGATATGCGTTAAATTTCCCATTGAAGTATTTAACGTTCAAATCGCCGTTGCCAGCAACAAGTAACGCCTCTTCATCAAAAGCATATACGTTGATTTTGTAGGGTGTGTTGGCACAGGTAAAAAATGGATACTTTCCATCCTCGTGCCCGGCATTCACATCAAGCTTTCCCGTTCTTATATGTGTTATTGCGCCGAGGCATTCTGTCCTCATCCCACCATCCCCCGCAGCACCAACAACTCGCGCACGATGCCGCTCTTCACACCCTCTAAAGCCGTTTCGTTTTTTTCGTGTCTTTCGTTAACCAGCCACTTGGCGACCGTCTTTGGGGCTTTTAGTGGAATGGCTAGTGGCTTCATCAGTATTTCGTGGTTAACCTTCATTCAGATTCCCCCAACGCAACCTGTTTCAACTGCTCATCCATAAACCGCTGCATCTCTTCTTTCTTTGGCAACTCCAATTGGTATTTGGAGATAAATAATTGGTTGTCCATGCCCGCCAAAGCGTATTTCGCCAGTGCATGGTTTTTGTCGGTGCAGAGCAGCAGTCCCACAGGGGGGTTGTCGCCCGCAGTCATCATGTGCTGGCGATACCAGTTGACGTAGGTGTTGAGCTGGCCGAGGTTTTCGTGATTAAAGTCTTGCAGCTTGAGTTCGAGCAGTACGTGGCATTTGAGAATGCGGTGGTAAAACACCAGATCGACAAAAAAATGTTCGCCGCCGATCAGGATGCGTTTTTGCCGCGCTTCAAAACAGAAGCCGTGGCCGAGTTCCAGCATGAAGGCTTGCAGTTTGTCGGTGAGTTGTTGTTCCAGGTGCGATTCGCTCATGACCTCGGCGGCTTTTAGGCCGAGGAATTCAAAAATATAGGGGTCGCGAATATTAAAACCCTGCTGCACATCCGCGCTGGCATTGGCGAGCGTCGAGAGTTTTTGTGGGTCGTGCGACAAACCGGAGCGTTCGTAATACAGGCTGTTGATCTGGCGTTTGAGTTCGCGCACCGACCAGTTGCCTTGAATGCATTCAATTTCGTAGAAGCTGCGCTTGGTCGGGTCGGCGATGGCGAGCAGTTGTTCAAAATGCGTATATGACAGGGCGTTCAGCAGTTTTTGCGGTTCTATTTGCGAAAGTGCGGTCGCTGACCGCACTTTCTTCTGTGTGTTGGCGAGGGCATCCATCATGCTGGTGTGAAATTGTGCGGGCAGTGACCGCGCAATTTGTGGGTAGGCCTGATAAAAGCCTAGATAAGCGTAAAGCTGCCGCTTGCCGCATGAGGCCACGCCCGCCTGGGTGAGCGCATCGGCTACGTTGGCAAACAGATTTTCGCCATAGCTTGCCCTGTCCGTGCCGTGCAACTCGTACTCGGCAAGATAGTAGCCAATTAACCAGTTCCTTAAGGTGAGGCTGATATTGACCGCTTTGCTCGCCTGTGTCGCCAGCTCGTGGTGGGCGCGCGCTATCGAAGCAATGATAGTCGTGAAAGTCGTGGCGTTTGTCACGGCAACATTTCCCGCAACTCCAGCAGTTCGCGCACGATGCCGCTCTGCACCTTGGCTAGATCGGCGGCGCTGGCATCGCCCACTTCCGCTTGCAGCAGCCTGTCCAGTATCAACGACGGAGCATCGTAGAGCACTTCTTCGAACACGTCCTGCTTGTAGCGGGAGAGCGAGAGGTCATAGCCCTCGGCTTCGATTTCAGCGCGGGGTACGGCAAAACACTTCGCTGTGCGGTCGGTATCGACTTCGGGATTACGCGCGTGGTATTTGGCGACGATGTCTTGCAGGTCGCCATAGCCTGATTTCTTGCTGCGCTTGTCGTCCAGCGAATAGCCATCGGCGGTCATCTCATAAAACCACACATGCTCAGTGGCGGGCTGGGTGACTTTGTCTTTTGCATCCCACACTTTGGTGAACAGCAGAATGGCGGTGCTGACCCCGGCATAGGGTTTGAATACACCGCTGGGCAGGGTGATGACGGCTTTCAGGTCGCAACGCTCCACTAGCAATTGGCGCAGTGACTTGAATGCGCCGCCGGAGCCGAACAGCACGCCCTGCGGCACGATCACGCAGGCAGTGCCGCCTTTCTTGAGCAGACGGTAGATGTTTTCGACGAACAGCAACTCAGTCTTGGTAGTGGACAGTTGCAGGTTTTCGTTGATGTCGCCCTTGTCGATGCTGCCGGTAAAGGGTGGATTGGCCATCACGATATCGTACTCGGACTCTTCGAGAAAACTTTTGCTCAGCGTGTCCTTGTAGTCGATGTGCGGTTCGTCGATGCCGTGCATCATCAGGTTCATCAGCCCAAGGCGCACCATGGTGCTGTCGATGTCATAGCCCCACAGCGAACCCGACAGAATGGCCTGGGCTTTTTCAGTCAGCGCCGCTGCCACCGAGGTGCGCACAAAGCCGTCTTCATCAGGCGTGAGGTCTTTAGTCCCCGCCTTGATGGCGAGCTGCGTGACGATGTACTGGTAAGCACCCAACAAGAAGCCGCCGGAGCCACAGGCAGGGTCGGTGATCTTATGACCCAGTTGTGGCCGCACCAGATCGGCCATCAGCTTAATGATGTGGCGCGGAGTGCGGAACTGGCCGTTTTTGCCGGCGGTGGCGATTTCAGACAGCAGCATTTCATATACATCACCTTGGATGTCTTGAAAGGCTTGGCCTTTTTCCTGTGAGTCTTTTTCCATCACCTCGAAGATTTCGTCGATGGTCTTCACCGCTTCTACCAGCAGTTGCGGTTTGGGGATGATGAACACCGCATTTTTCATATGGTGGGTGAAGTTGGATTCGGCACCGTTCAAATCTTTGAGAAAGGGGAAAACCCTGCCCTGAACATGTTGCAACATGTCTTCGGCCTGCATGTGTTTGAATTCGCTCCAGCGCAGGGTGCGCTTTTCGATTTCGTACATCTTGCTATCGGCGTGTTTTTTATCAGTTTCAACTTGGGTATCACCCTCGCGCGATTTGGCGCGGTATTCCGGCGGTGTCCATTTTCCCGCGAATTTTGAAGTGTATTTTTCACCCGTGAATTCGGCATCCGCCTGTTTTTTCTGATCCAGCTCATCCAGCCGCTTCATAAACAGCAGGTAGGTGATCTGCTCGATGGCGGTGAGCGGATTGCTGATGCCGCCGCTCCAGAATTTGTTCCAGAGCTGGTCGATTTTGCTTTTGAGTTCGGGGTTGTTTTGCAGCATTTCTAAATTCCTTTGTTAACCACGGAAGACACGGAAAGCACGGAATATATTCGGCAGACGTTTTTTCCGTGTTTTCTGTATTTTCCGTGGTTTAGTTGTTCAGCTTGGAGTGTGGCAGTTTTCCAGATTTCTTGACGAGCTTCTTTTCCTCGGCCTTGACCCGGCGTTCCAGCTTCTTGATGTCTTCTTCCGGCGGCAGTTGTTCCGGTTTGATGCCGCGCTGATCTAGCATGGAGCGCACACTCTGGTTATTTTGCACATGTTCGCGGGTGATGGGGTGCTCTCCCCGCAAGTCATCTTGGCTGACGTTGTGATTGGTCATTTCGGTGGCTAAGTTTTTCGCGGCGATAGAAAGAGTGGGTAGAAAATCGGCTAGAGGGCGAGTTTGAGTAATACCAAAAAGGTCTTTCATGGCCTGCGTGGTGTGACCGCCGAAGAGTGCGGCATCGCCCTTGGAGCGGATACGACCGAATCCAGTATCATCGACACCGCGTTCGTAGATATTCTGTGACAGTGTCTTTTCCGATTCGCGCAGGCGCTCGCGGGCATCTAGTCGTGCTTGCAAGCGCATGCGATCTTCGATCAGCTCCTGTTTTCGCGTTTGCATGGCGAAGTAGCTTTGAGCAAAGGCGATTGGCTCCTTGCGCGGGTCGCCGTTTTGGGCGATCAGGTAGCAGGCATAGCGGGTGAGCATGAAATCGTCGATGGGTCGCTGGCCGCCCTTGCCGATTTCGATCATTTTCGTGACGTCACGAAAATGATCCGTCGCCGCATAACCCGTTGTTTCACATGACTCGGTAGCCCGCTTGATGGCGGCCTGAAAGTTTTCCCATCGGGCATAGCCGAGCGGCTCCATCAAGTCACGGGCAAACCAGAATTCGATGCCTTCCTCCGGGATGGTGTGGCTCAAAGCATCGAAACGACCTTTCATCAGTTGTATGTTTTTGGATTCCATGATGCCCCTTGTTATTTATGACCCATTATTACGCGGCCAAGCGCTCGGTGAGCTGAAGAATTTCGTTGATCTCGGATGGACTGAATACGCCGCGAATGCCCTGCGGGTGAATGATCGTAAAGGGGGTGTTGATGAGGTCGCGTTTTTCTACTTTTTCGCGCTCGACGATAAAGTTCTTGAGCAGGTTCAAAAATTCAAGTTGCCTGCTGCTAAGGCTGCTGTGTTGCTGAATGAATTGCTCGAATGCTTCAGCCACCGTGTCGGGAAAACTTTTTAGGATTTCGATGCCGAGAATATGGCGAATAAACTGCATGAACCGTGCCTTGCGGTTCTTGTATGCCTGTCGCAGCAAGTCTTCGGTGATGTGCGGGTGTTCTGCATGTAGCAAGCTTGCCAGCTCGTCGGCCTCGTTCGTTGAGATGTGCTGCCCGCTCTTTATTTTCGACAGGATGGGGTTGTGTTCGGTCAACTCGATGATCAAGTCTTCAACCATCTCACGATAGCGAGTGATGCTGACGGCTTCGTGTTGTGGGCCGAACTCCACCATCTCTTTATTGTGCAGGATGTCGGTTAAATCCAGATGCGTCTGGCCTGAGCCGCCCAAGTTTTGCTCACGGAACTTCATGAATGGGCCAAGTTTGTTCGTGAGTTCATCAAAGGCATCTTCATCAACCTTTGACCAGTAGAGGCTGGTTTGTGCGGCTCGAATCAGCGCTTCTTCTGATTTAACGAAGCCAACACTGAGCGGCAATTCGCTGATCTGCTCAATGATGCCCTCCTGCAAGAGTGCGGCTTGCTCTTTATTCTCGTTTAACTGCGCTAGTGAGAATTCAAGCAGATCACGCTCGAAACGCATGGCTTTGAAGTCAACTTCAGATACGGTGCGGAACAGCGGCTTGATTTCGGCGCGCAGGAATTCCAGCTTTTGATGGGTGACGGTGATCCAGAAGTTTTCTTCTTCAAGTCGGTGCAACGCGGTAGCGGCTTCTTTGATTACCACAGAGTTTTGTGGCAATTCGGAAATCTGCTTGCGCAGTTTGGCTATTTCACGCTCAGCAATATCGTGAGGCCCACTATCCAGTGCTTTTTCAATCTTGTCGATTCGCAGGCCAACTAATCGCACCGGCAATGGCAGTTGAGGTTTCAGCTCCTTGCCTTTAGGTTGAAGTTTGAAGTATTCGAAGTTGTCCCAGCAGTCCAGAATCAGAAATACGTCCTTCTCGGTACACCAGGGTTTGGGCTTGCTGGTCTCCAGCAGGCGAGTGCCACGACCGATCATCTGCCAGAATTTGGTATAGGAATATACCGGCTTGGCGAATACGAGGTTAACGATCTCGCGCACGTCGATGCCCGTATCAAGCATGTCTACACTGATGGCGATACGTGGCATGTCGTTGTTAGTGAACTGGTCCAGCAATCCACCTTTGCCATAGACACGCGAATCATCGGATACCAGTACCTTGGCCAGCTCGCCTTTGTGCTGAGGGTAAAGCTTGTCGAATATCTCTTCCATGCGCCGCGCGTGAGCCATGGAGGAACAGAAAAAGATGGTCTTGCCAGGAAGTACGCCATTAGCATCTTTGATGCACTCTTCCATGAATTCCCTGACGATCAGGGTGTTGGTGCCTTTGTTGATGACCTGCTTTTCGAGTTGCGAACCCTCGAAATTGATCTCTTCGACTTCCTTGCCTTCCAATATCAGCTTCTTTTGATCTTCAAGCGAGATGGTACGCTTGCTGATACCTTCCATCTGGAACTTGGTCTGAATCTTCATCACCTGAAAATTGCACAGGTAGGGTGGTACATTGTTGACGGCCTCTTCATAGGTGTAGGCGAAAGTCGGGATGCCGTCAGCGCAATGAAGAAGGTTAAAGGTGTTGTGGTCAATTATGTCTGTTGGTGTTGCCGTGAGCCCCAGCGTAATGGTTTTGAAATAGGCGAGTATTTCGCCAAAGGTGTTGTAGATAGAGCGGTGGCTTTCATCAATTACGATGAAATCAAAAAAATGCGGTGACAGCTGTTGTGTTTCATCCCGAATGATATTGAGCATGGTGGGATAGGTGGCAACGTAGATGCGCCGATCTTTGGCGAGTAGCTTTTCACCTGTATTCGGCCAGCGCGGCTCGTTCGGCAGATGCTCCTTGAATGCGGCCAACGCTTGCTCTCGGAGTGCGATGCGGTCCACCAGAAACAGCACCTTCTCGGCATGTCCCGCCCGCATGAGAGCATCGACCATTGCAATGCAGGTGCGAGTTTTGCCGGAGCCGGTCGCCATCACTAACAGGAAGTCTCGCTTTTTCTGTTCTATCCCTTCTAGCACGGCACGGATAGCGCGTATCTGATAGTCGCGTCCAGCGATAGATGTATTAATCAACTCTTGAGTGAGTGGTTTGCGATTGCGGCGGATGTATTGAAAACGCTCCAGATCATCGCGGGTGGGAAAGCCGACCACCTTACGGGGTGGATAGTTGTCCAGATCCCAGAAGTAAGTTTCAAGCCCGTTGGTGTAGAAGCAAAACGGAAGTTCACCACCTGCTTGTTTCTGGATGTTGAAACAATACTGCTTGGCTTGCTCGCGCCCGATGGCGGCATTTTTACTGGATTTTTTTGCTTCGATAACAGCTAGAGGCTTGCCGTCTTTGCCCAGAAGAACATAGTCACTGAACTGATGGCCTTCATACTTGGTGCGCGGCTCAGCAACACCAACAGGAAGCGCTGTCAGAATGTCGTATTCTTCAACGACCTGGGTGGGGTCTTTAACATTCCAGCCGGAGCACCCAAGCTGTTCATCAATTAACTCGGCACGAGTTTGAGCCTCAGACTTTGTCACGCTTCAACTTCCCCTTTTTATACCCTTGCGCAAATAGAGAAAAATAAAATTCGCTCTTGCTTGTCAAGCATGACCACTTGGCTTTAGCTAAGCACCATCTTATCGCACGAAATATATCAGATAAGCCGAATATAGCGCTGATTATTACTGGAAAGCTTCCTGAAACCCAATACTAGGTAGGCCGTTTTGTTATTGCACGGCTCATTTCGGAAACTCGTAATTTACGACTGGGATGGAGGCACTAGCTCAATGCACCCAATAAGCGGACACTCGTTCCGGCTGAATCAGCCAACCTACGACCGGCCGCTATGGCCGAACAACGGCCATTATCCAACTCACCAATAGCGTAAAATGGCCTATGAGCAAATACTCGACTAGCCGGTTAATACGTCTAGATTCATAAACATTCTCTATCACTAAATTGAATCAACCCACCACTCCACGTCGACTTTCTTTCTTACGGGATCTCTGGCCTTTTCTGCGCCCCTATCGAGCGAGGATTGGGTTCGCTTTCGCTCTTCTTTGTCTCGGTTCTGCAACCATTTTGCTGGTACCACTGGCATTCCGAGACCTGATAGATTTTGGTTTTGGTCAACAGCAAAATACCAGTGACGGCCTATTAGACTCGTTGAGTCTAAACGGGCACTTTGTTGCCCTATTCGCTTTGGCGATGCTATGGGCACTAACTGTGGCTGCGCGCTATTACACAGTGACATGGGTGGGAGAGCGAGTTACGGCTGATTTACGTAGCGCACTCTATGCACGAGTGTTGACCCAATCACCTCAGTTTTTTGAAACGCTGCAAACGGGCGAAGTTCTGTCCCGCTTAACTGGGGACACCACACTCATCCAGACCGTCATTGGCAGCTCTGTTGCGATGGGCTTACGCAGTCTATTCCAATTTTTTGGTGGAATGGTCATGCTAGCGGTGACCAGCTGGTATCTGTTTTCTCTGAACTTAGGGCTCATGGCTTTATTGATGCTCCCTATCTTTGCTATCGGCCGCCAAGTCAAAAAACTCTCTCGTGAATCACAAGACAAGATTGCCGACGCATCTGCGCTAGCTGGCGAGATACTCAATGCCGTGCCAACCGTACAATCCTATACTCAAGAGCAGCGGGAGACCAATCGTTTCGCTAGCTTGGCTGAGATTAGCTTTGTCACCGCAATTCGACGCACCCGCGTACGTGCGGCGATGACGGCGATGATTATTACGGCCGTGATGGGCGCCATCATTTTTGTACTTTGGATCGGCGCAAATCAAGTTCACGACGGCATCATGACTGGGGGACAACTCGCTTCCTTCGTGATTTACGCAGTATTAGTGGCGGGTGCGGTAGGAACTATGTCCGAAGTGTGGGGCGATGTGATGCGTGCAGCGGGCGCTACAGAACGCTTACTGGAGTTACTTAATACCCAGACAACCATTATCGAATCCACCACACCTCAACCTTTACTGCGCCCTAGACAAGCAGACATAAGTTTCGAGCACGTCACCTTTAACTATCCGTCACACCTAGAGGTGGCGGCGCTGAATGATATTTCCCTAGATTTCACACATGGGGAAAGTGTTGCGCTAGTCGGCCCTTCCGGTGCAGGCAAAACCACCCTCTTCCAACTACTGCTGCGTTTTTACGAGGTCAGTAATGGCTGTATTCGCCTCAATGGTCAGGATATTCGCCAACTTTCACTACATGAATTGCGCGACAAGATCGCCATCGTCCCCCAAGAAGCAGTGATATTTTCCGCTAATGCGCTTGAAAATATTCGCTACGGACGGCCCTCTGCTACCGATGATGAGGTGAGAGAGGCGGCTAAATTAGCCCAAGTCGAAGAGTTCATAATCCGTTTGCCTTCGGGCTATCAGACATTTCTGGGAGAGCGAGGCACACGCTTATCTGGTGGTCAGCGTCAACGTATTGCCATCGCGCGAGCTATCTTGAAAAATGCCCCTATACTCCTATTAGATGAAGCAACGAGTGCATTGGATGCTGAATCTGAAATCTTGGTACAGCAGGGATTGAACGCTGCCATGCTTGGACGTACCACACTCATCATTGCACACCGACTGGCCACTGTAAAAAAGGTCAACCGAATTGTGGTGCTAGAACATGGACGCATTGTGGAAACTGGCTCACCGGAAGATTTACGCAAACAGAGCGGGCTTTATTCACGCCTCGCACGCCTGCAATTCGATACTTAACAACTCTCCTGCATAGCGGTGCCATCAATTCTCTAGTCAATCACATTTGAATTCTGAATCTGATTTCGCCATTCCGATTTTTGCCCATTTCTACACAATACAAGGCCGTGTTTTTGACCCACTGAATTAAGGCTGTTGATTTGTGTGTAGGCTTGATCCGCGTATCTGAATTTTAGATTTAACTTTTCATTAGATTGCGATCTACTGCGAGGGTCATCTAAGGTTGTAAGTTTAATGGGTCATGTGGACGCGCAACTCAACACACAAGCCACAAAATCAATGAGCCTCGGGATCATTATCACCCAAGGCCCATCTAGTTGTGTTGTATGACAAGGCTCAACAGCCCCGGCTTACGGTTTTTTAGGCCGCCATAGCAAAGTTTTCATCGTTTGCATTTACATGCTTGCTTCATTTACGTCGATCGCCTGACGTGTCGCCCCGAAACCTATCTGCTCACTGTCGAAACCAGGTCACCCCCATCATCAGCACACTTACTATCAAATGTACTCATGGTGGAGATGGGCGGAATCGAACCGCCGTCCAACGAGCCCTTATTGAGCCGGAGTTTTCGCAAACCGAAGTTTGCTCACAACAATGCATAGAATTTTAGCACAACCGAAGCCTGACAAACAAATAATCAAAAGCTGAGGTGATGGGATATTCACCCCTGAAATCAGCAGATAGTTTGCTCTTCGGGCAATTCAGACTGTCGCAGTATTAAAGCAGCACTCAATCACAAGCTCTTTTAACTCAGCGCTCTCACCTTAACCACCTTGCCCTTAACCTTGCCTGCGGACAATCTTTTGACTGCTTCACGGGCAATGTCACGCACGACTGCAACATAGGTGGACATATCAGTGACGGTGATTTTACCGACTTGCTCGCGGGTGAATCCTGCGTCCCCTGTTAGTGCGCCCAGTACATCACCTGCACGGATTTTTTCTTTTCTTCCGCCGAGGATTTGCAAAGTAACCATGGGCGGGATCAGTGGCGTGTCTTCGCTGGCTTCTAATGTGTCTAGCTCATGCCAATCTGGTTCGATACGCATCATTTTTGCAATGCCTATGACGCGATTGCGTTCGGATGGGCCGCACAGGTTGAGTGCCCAGCCATTTTCATCAGCTCGACCAGTACGACCTATGCGGTGAATGTGAATCTCAGGATCGGGCGTGACATCGACATTAATTACTGCTTCAAGTTGCGCAATGTCCAGTCCGCGTGCGGCCACATCTGTCGCCACTAATACTGAACAACTGCGATTAGCGAATTGAATCAGTACTTGGTCGCGTTCGCGTTGCTCCATGTCGCCATTCAGGGTGAGTGCTTTAATGCCATGCGCATGTAACACTTCCAATAAGGAGCGGCATTGCTGCTTGGTATTGCAAAAGGCGAGCGTGCTTACAGGGCGATAATGATTTAGCAACTGAGCAACTGCCTGCAAACGATTCTCGTGTTCTACCTTGTAGAAGCGTTGGCGAATCTTATCTTCTTCATGCTGTTCGAGCAGTTTCACTTCCTGTGGCTCGTGCATAAATTGACGCGCAAGCCGACGGATGCCATCAGGATAGGTTGCCGAGAACATCAGCGTTTGGCGCTCCGACGGGCAGTGCTTTAACACATACGAGATGTCATCATAAAACCCCATGTCTAACATGCGATCTGCTTCGTCAAGCACCAAAGTATTGAGTGCGTCCAGCTTGAGACTACCGCGCTCTAAATGATCCATGATACGGCCCGGTGTGCCGACGACGATGTGCGCGCCATGCTCTAGACTATCGCGTTGCGGGCGCATAGTTGTGCCGCCGCATAGTGACAATATCTTGATGTTGTCAGCGAAACGCGCCAAACGACGTATTTCTTGTGTCACTTGATCCGCTAGCTCACGCGTCGGACATAACACCATGGCTTGCACTGCAAAACGTCGCGGGTTGAGTTTGGTGAGCAACGCCAGAGCGAATGCCGCTGTCTTGCCGCTGCCAGTTTTAGCTTGAGCGATCAAATCATGGCCTGCCAAAGTGATTGGCAGGCTTTCCGCCTGAATGGCTGTCATGGTCGTATATTCAAGCTGTTGCAAAGTTGTCAGCAGGGCGGGGGACAGCGGAAGTTCGTTAAAAGAGCGTCCAGCGGAGCTGGGTGCTGAAGATGAGGTATCTTGGGTAATTTTAGTCATGTGCGATTATCTCAGTCCTCGGCTCGGCACGTTTGAATTCTTTTAAATATTTTTTAGTCGATGCCGCTAAAGGGTAATTAATTCTTGCTGATAATTTAATTAGCAGCTAGAATTAAAAGTGTGGGAAAAAAACACACGATCCGGGCGTCAATAAGTGATGCACTATGTTGTGTCCGAGCCTTTCAGCGAGCAGTTACTGCCGTAACCGATGCTGAAATTACTTACCTTAGGAATAATGCAATGTATAAAAAACTGCTTAGCTTAGCTTTATTGTCCAGTTTCTCCATCCCAGCTTTTGCTGCAGAGGACAGTGGAATATACCTAGTGGGTATGGCGGGCAATACTTCCAACATTAGCAATGTAGATAGTGGCACCTCTCTTGGAGGAATGGTGGGCTTTAAATTCAATTCATTTTTCGCCGTCGAAGGTGGCATGACCTTGTTATTTGACAAAGCGAACTACCAAGTTGCACAGACACCCGTCGTCATCGCAGGAACCAGTTATACGTATACTTCAACCACTATGGCAGGATCGGAATTCGCCGCTGTGTTTGGTTTGCCTTTGGGCGAAGATTTTTCCATTTTGCTTCGTCTGGGCTATACCACTCAGGAACGATCTAACAACCCCTCTCCAGCAGAAGTAGAGGTACAGTGGAAGGGATCGACAATGGGTTTGGCTGCTCAATATATGTTGCCGTATGACTTTTCGTTAGGTCAAAATAAAATGAGCATTGGTTTTCGCGCTGGCGTAACAAGATACAACCTGAGCGATGCGACAGGTGCTCTAAAAGAAACTCCAACAAACTCATATGTAGCAGGTGTCATTCAGTTCTAATTGTTTCATGATAGGAGGTAGGTGTAATGCGCGAATATAGCTGGCATCAGTTTCAAACGACCTGGGCTGAAACTTTATCTAATAATTTCGCACACCCCTAGCAATGAACTCAGCTTCCAGCCACATGCCAATACTATCCATCAATAATTTAGTCCTACATTTTGATGATGGAAAGACACGGGCTATAGAAGGTGTTGATCTGGAGATAGAGGCGGGAGAGTTTGTCGCGATCGTTGGCCCTAGTGGCTCCGGAAAATCCAGTTTATTAAATATTATCGGCACGCTGGAACACCCTAGCGATGGTGAAATTGCCTTGGGCAATCAACATTATTCCGCCATTAAAGATGCCTCTCTGTTTCGCAGAGAAAACATTGGTTTCATTTTTCAGTCATTTAATTTAATTCCTACTTTGTCTACGCTCGACAATGTGATTGTCCCAACGGTTGGCTGCGGGGGGGATGCGGGTGAATATACAGCTAGAGCTGAATCTCTTCTAATTCAACTTGGCTTGCGTGATCGCTTGGGCCAATTTCCTGGCAAGTTATCCGGCGGTGAGCGCCAACGAGTTGCGATAGCTCGCGCCTTAATCAATCGACCGCGTGTAATTTTGGCTGATGAGCCAACTGGAAGCCTAGACAGCGTCAACGCAACACAAGTATTAGATATACTGACTGATCTGGTTAAGCAGCAAAGTTTAACGCTAATTATGGTGACCCATGACGCAACGGTTTCCGCGCGTGCGGATCGCATCATTTATATGCGCGACGGTAAGATTGAGGGGGGAGCCACAGCATGAATCTGATGCGTTTTGCCTTAAATAGCTTGTTGCGTAGACCCGCACGCACTATTTTAACCGTATCGGCAATTGCCTTAGGCATAGCTGCCATCGTGGCACTCACCAGCATCGCATGGGGATTTGAGGCTAGTTGGCAAAAAGCTAATGATGCGCGGGGAACAGATTTAATTGTGACGCGCACCTCCAGCGAGAACACCATGCCCTCACCATTCCGCGCAGAGAAGGTGCAAGTTGTACTAAGAACTTTACCTCATGTACAAGAAGTTGTTGGCCTGCTAAGCGAGCTGCTCAGCGTGAGTGCAGACGGCCCACCTGTATTTGTATTCGGGTGGCTATACGACAGCTATTTATGGGATCACTTAAAGCTAAGCCAAGGACGCTGGCCGACTGACGATAAAGAATCCGTGGTTGTCATCGGTGCACTGGCGGCAGAAATGCTCAATAAAAAAATTGGCGACCATGTTGAGATTGAAGGTAAGAGTTTTCTAGTTTCAGGCATTTTTGAGAGCAATGCCGTGGTAGAAAATGGCGCAGTCATCATGACGCTTGCTCAGGCACAACTGGTGACGGATAAGCCGGGAAAAGTAAACGTACTGAACATCAAGGTGGATGGCAGTACAAACGAGGCTGATTTGCGCCATATCAAACAACAAGTAAAGCAAACTCTACCCGGCTATATCGCAATCACCTCTGGAGAATTGGTAAGCAAAAATGCGGTAGTGATAATTTCCAAAGCCATGAGCAGCGCAACCATCCTAATAGCCAGCTTAGTTGGGGCATTGGTGGTTTTTAACACCATGTTAATGAGTATTAATGAACGTACTCGTGAAATAGGGATATTGCTAGCTTTGGGCTGGCAGCGCATCACGATCATGAAACTGATTTTCAGCGAGGCAGTGATGCTCACTGTACTGGGAGGAATGATGGGTATATTTGGCGGCGTGGCTATCGCTTGGGGCCTTGAGCATGTTGAATTAATGCGCGGCAAAATTGATGCCCTGTTTTCAGTGCCGTTCTTTTTTGCAGTATTGGGCCTATCCGTGTTCCTTGGTATCTGCGGCGGCATTTATCCTGCATATAAGGCTTCGCGCCTATTGCCCTCAGCAGCACTGCGACACGAATGATGCGCGTCGGCATCTTTATCCTTGAGCTGTTTTCCAGCATGGCATATGCGGAACCGCTAACTATTTCAGCACAAGACATTGCTGCCAAGATGAGTAGCGCCAAGTATTCAAATGGCTTTGAAGTACGCATGAATGTATTTGTAACCAAGGCTAATGGAGCGCACCCGCTTCCGATGAAGCTAGCAGTAATTGGGCAAATGGCAGCAGACAAGCAGCGACTGTTGATACGGGGAATATCGCCAAAGGCTATACGAGGCCACTTTGTTGCGGCTGAGCGTATTGGCGATGTAAGAGTTATTAAGTTTCAAACGACCAATAATTCTAGCAAGCTTGATCCCTATTCTCAGCTATTTAATTCGGGCTTGGTCATTTGGGATATGTTTAGCCCATGGTGGGGATGGAGCACGCAAATATTGCAAGGGAGAGAGCGGATCAATAAGCACGAATGTGAGAGAATCCACTCTCGCACAAATGATTTAAGAAGTGTAGTACAGGAAGTCGAAAGCTGCGTGGACATACATGACAGAATCTCTTTAAGAACACGCTTATACGACAGTCAGCATGTATTGCTACGTACGGCATCAGTACAAAACTTTATGCGCAAAAGCCAGGGTTTGCTAGCCGCCAAGAAATTAACCATTGTCGGCGCAGATCAAAGCAAGACCGAAATCGAAATTTATAGCGGCGACGAGGAATATCAAGTGACTGCTGAAACTTTTGCAGCGCTAGAGCACCCAAGCCGCAATGAACAACGGAAAGTGAGATGAAAAATTTAAGGCGGCGCGCGAAAATAGGCAAGCTTCCAGCCAACTGGTGCAATGCCGATGCCACTACTTCCAGCGTTATGGAGGCGGTGAGCTTTGTGACGCCTGTATTGGAAAATTTCTTTATACGCACTGTAGTTGAAGGGATTCGGTCGACGCGCGAACCGGAATTACTGGATCGTTGCCAGGAATTCATTCATGAGGAATCTAACCACTCGTTGGTACATAAAAAATTTAATACTTCACTTCTAAATCAACTGGGTAAACAGCCCCCAGGTTTGGCAATGGTAGCTAGGTTTCTGGATAGAGCCAGGCGTCATCTTTCTATTTCCAAACGGCTGGCATTAGCTGCCGCACTTGAACACCTAGCTGCAGTAATCTCCAAGCTATATGTCAATCAAGAAACCAAGCTCAACTTTTCATCGGAGTTTGCTAAGGAATTATTCGATATGCATGCCCGTGAAGAGCTGGCCCACCGCTCGGTGGTATTTGATTTGTGGCTGGCTAATGGTGCAAACACACGCATTAATCGTATAGTAGCGATTGCCTTGGTGCTTGGTGCTGGCGCACTCTATGTGAGCGCTGCGGTACCTTGGATATTACATCAAAAAACGGGCAGGCGTTTTTTAAAAACATGGGCTAGTCTGATGAATTTTATCGTTAATAATTTTCAGAATACACTGGCATACACGCCCGTCATAGAATTATTTTCCTTTGTGCGTCGCGACTATCATCCAGAGTCTTTAATTGACGATGCTCATACAAAGCAAGCTTAACGCCCTTATATAACCATCAACTCGAGCGACGACATGAATAATGATGAACAAACCGTAAAAGTATGGGACAGACCAACTCGGCTCTTCCATTGGACCTTAGTATTGAGCTTTGCACTATCTTACCTCAGCGCCGAATTTCATATCGGCTTTATCCACACCTTGATTGGATACTTTCTGTGCGGCTTGCTAGCTGCACGCCTCATTTGGGGATTTGTTGGTAATAAATACGCTAGATTTAGTTCGTTTGTGTTTAGTCCACGAGAAACACTTAGCTATATACGCGACATGCGCCAGAACACGCCCAAGCATTATTTCGGACACAACCCAGCTGGCGCAATCATGGTGTTTGCACTGCTCGGATTGCTCGTACTGATTTTGCTAACTGGGCTGTTAACACTTGCCACCATCGACTTTGAAGGCCCGTTGTTATTTTTAACCACAAGCGTTGATGACAACACCAGTTACGCAATTCACCATCTGCATGGCTGGTTGATAGACATTGCACTGATACTCATTCCACTGCATTTATTAGGTGTCGCGGTGGGAAGCATCCAACACAAAGAAAACCTCGTGCGCGCCATGTTCACGGGGAAAAAACAAACACCTGAACATTTGTAATTTGAGGAGTAAGCATGAATTCAACACTGATGCATCTAATAACAGGACTTTTCCTATCGCTATTCGCCGCAAGCGGATATGCAGCTGACAGCCAGCTAGATATGTCGCTGCCTAGCAGCTTTTATACCAATCAAAATCCTAAGTTTTCAATGCTGGCAGTAAACGATGTGGTTATGATTGCAGACAAAAGCGATGCCAAATCCCCTGTTCCAGCCTTTGAACCTAAGCTGTTTTCTGGCAGCAATATTCACGAATTCCTGGGTATCAGTACAGTCGCATTAGCTGGACTGACTTTCGCAACACATATCCACACAAATGGTTTTGGCTCGCGTGACGTAAACGGCACACATGGATCATTAGGCAAGGCAACAGGGATCATGGCCCTTGCCACAGTAGCATCAGGCTTGATTACACATTGGGATGATTTCAGTCTAGAGGATGGCTGGACAGACCCAGACAACTTACATGTGTTCTTAGCTGCTTCAGGAGCTGCATTGATGGCTTATGCAATCGCGAACTCGGCGACTCAGACCACTGGACGGGTTGATCACTCTGGCATGGCCGAACTCGGCGCACTAGGCATGGTCGCCGCAATCAAATTAACTTGGTAATGGAGAGTAAGAAAATGAAATACCTACGCATACTTGTGATGTTGAGCTTGATCGCGCTGTCTTCTGTGGCATTTGCTAGCCCAGCCACCGATGAATT
>Ga0316204_10000912_pt1 | contig 92306 bp, 80 predicted proteins | sample 6monrhotite_MG_2_FD_205661 | JGI IMG/M metagenome (GOLD analysis project Ga0316204, IMG submission 205661) | Microbial mat bacterial communities from mineral coupon in-situ incubated in ocean water Damariscotta River, Maine, United States -... | ecosystem: Environmental > Aquatic > Marine >... | reverse complement strand
ACCCGGGCGCCGACGAGATCTGCGACGCCATCGACAACGACTGCGACGGAGACATCGACGACGACGACAGCGGCGTCATGGGCCAGACCACCGCCTACGCCGACACCGACGGCGATGGCTACGGCGACCCTGCCGGTGCCCTCACCAGCTGCGACATCCCCGGCACCTACGTCGACGACAACACCGACTGCGACGACGCCGACCGAGACGAGTACCCCGGAGCCGACGAGATCTGCGACGGCACCGACAACGACTGCGACGGCGACGTCGACGACGAAGACAGCGGCGTCATCGGACAGGGAAGCTGGTACGCCGACAGCGACCTCGACGGCTTCGGAGACGGCGCCGGGCCCACCACCCTCGCCTGCGAGCGCCCCTTCGGGACCTCGGCCAACCCCGACGACTGCAACGACGGCGACGTCAACTCCTTCCCGGGCGCCTCCGAGCAGTGCGACGGCTTCGACAACGACTGCGACAACGAGGTCGACGAGGACGTCACCTTCTCCGACTGGTTCATCGACGCCGACACCGACGGCTTCGGAGACGCCAGCAGCAAGCCCATCAACGACTGCGCCGCCCCGCCGTCCCACGTCGGCAACAACGGAGACTGCGACGACCTCGTCTCCACCACCAACCCCACCTTCCCCGAGATCCCCTGCGACGGCGTCGACAACGACTGCGATCCCGGAACCCTCGACGACCTGGGCTGCGACACCGGCGACACCGGCGACACCGGCACACCCACCGATTCCGACACCGACACCGACACCGACACCGACTCCGACACCGACACCGATTCGGACACCGACGCCGACACCGACGCCGACACCGACGCCGACGCCGACACCCCTGGGGTGGACACCAAAGCGCCGGCCCCAGCGGACCCCGACTACGGCTGCGGTTGCGTCAGTGGCACCTCACCTGGACCTCTGGGGATCGCGCTGCTCCCGTTGCTGGCGTTCCTCCGCCGTCGCCGCGTGATGCTCCCCTGACACGCGGGTTGGCCGTTCCACCTGCTAGCATGCGGCCATGAGCCCCCTTCTTCTCTCGCTTGCCGCTGCGGCCACCTTGGACGTGCCCGCCACCTACGCAGACATCAACGCGGCCCTGGCAGCCGCCAGCGCGGGCGACGTCATCCAGCTCGCGTCTGGGGTCTACTGCGAGGATATCGACATCGCCGTGGCCATCACCCTGCAGGGGCCTGCGGCCGGAGGCGCCATCATCGACGGCACGTGCGCGTCGGGCTCCAACCTCGTCACGGTGGAGTCGGGCGCCAGCGGGACCATCCTGCGAGACCTCGTCATCGACGGTGCGGGCGCGTACCGCTCCCTCTACGTCCTGGCCAACGTCGACGCCGTGGGGGAGGGCCTCACCCTCAAGAACGGCGACGCCGGCAGCAGCAACGGTGGCGGGCTGCGGGTCGACAGTGGCGGCTTCTTCGAGTGCACGGGGTGTCGCATCGAGACCAACACCGCGGTCAACGGGGGCGGGGTGTACGCCACCGGAGATGTCGCCCTCATCGACACCGTGCTGTGCGACAACTCAGCCGACACCGAGGGCGGCGGCGCCAACGTCCGCGGTGGCTCCCTCCTCCGGCGGGTCGCAGTGGCACGCAACACCGCCACCCGGGGCGGGGGCATGTTCTTGGCGGGCACCGGCGGTCACCAAGTCCACAACAGTGTGCTCTTCGAGAACACCCAGACCGGCGACCCAGCCTACGGCTCGGCCATCTTCGTCGGCGACGCCCTCGACGTGCGCAACACCATCTTCGTGGGCAACGTCGGCTCCATCGCCGCCCTCGACAACGACGACGAGTTCAACTCCGGCGGCTACAACCTGTACGCCAACAACGTCGATGGCCACGTCTCCGAGCCCTACCCGGGCGACATCCTCGATGGCTACGTGAACTTCGTCGACCCCGGCGTAGGCTGCGCCTTCGACCTGACCCTCGACGCCGCCCTCCCCAACGACGCCATCGGCACCGGCGACCCCTCCCTCGACCCCTCGGGCGCCCCCACCGACATGGGGCTCGGCTGGGTCGGCCCCGTCCTGCTCGACAGCGACGGCGACCTGTTCCCCGACGACATCGACTGCGGCCCTGCCGACGCCTCGATCTACCCGGGGGCCCCGGAGGGATGCAACGGCATCGACAACGACTGCGACGGAGGCATCACCTCCGCCGAGCGCGACGACGACCTCGATGGCTTCGCCAACTGCGAGGGAGACTGCGACGACGGCGACATCGACATCTTCCCCGGCGCCCCTGTCTCGGCCACCGACGTCGGGGACGGCGTCGATCGGGACTGCAACGGCTTCGACGAGTGCTTCTTCGACGGCGACGGCGACGGCGTCGGCGTCGACACGAGCTTCCCCGATGCCGACACCTATGGGGTCTGCCTCGTGGGGGCGTCCTTGGTCGACGGCGACTGCGACGACGTCGACGACCAGACCTTCCCCGGAGCGGTGGAGGTCTGCGACGGCATCGACAACGACTGCGACGACGACATCGACGACGCCGACGCCGACGTCACGGGAGCGCCCACCTGGTACCACGACGGCGACGGCGACACGTACGGCGACCCCTACGACACCGTCACCGCCTGCAGCCCGCCCCCCGGGTACATCGCCGACAACACCGACTGCGACGACAGCACCGGCGCCGTGAACCCCGCCGAGCAGGAGACGTGCAGCGGGGTCGACGACGACTGCGACGGCGACATCGATGACGCCGACGCCGACGTGACGGGCCAGAGCACCTGGTACGAGGACGGCGACAACGACACCTACGGGAACGTGCTCAGCACAGCGCTCGGCTGCGATGCCCCCTCCGGCTTCGTCAGCGACGCCCAAGACTGCGACGACGGGGCAACGGCGGTGAACCCGGCCGCCCAGGAGATCTGCGACGGCATCGACAACGACTGCGACGACGACATCGACGACGACGACACGAGCATCACGGGCCAGGACACCTGGTACGACGACGCCGACTCCGACGGCTTCGGCAACGGCGCCCTCCCCGGCTCCCTCGCGTGCATCCGCCCGTCCGGCACCTCGGCGAACGCCGACGACTGCGACGACACCGAGGTCAACACCTACCCCGGAGCACCGGAGCAGTGCGACGGCGCAGACAACGACTGCGACAAGACCGTCGACGAAGACATCGTGTCCACCGACTGGTACATCGACGCCGACTCCGACGGATTCGGCGACGCCAACGCCACGCCGGTGAACGACTGCGCCGCCCCTCCCCTTCACGTGAGCAACGCCGACGACTGCGACGACGTGTTGTCCAGCGTGAACCCCTCCGTCTACGAGGTGTCGTGCGACGGGGTCGACAACGACTGCTCGCCGGCTACGCCAGACGACGACGGCTGCGAGACCGGGGACACCGGCGTGCCCACCGACACCGACACCGACACGGACACCGACACCGACGCCGACACCGACACCGATTCCGACACGGACACCGACACCGACGTCGACACCGACACCGACGCCGACACCGACGGCCCCAACACGAAGGCAGTCCCCGAGCCGGCCACCCCCGACTACGGATGCGGCTGCACCACACCGTCGTCCGGCGGGCCCCTCTGGCTCCTGGCTGGGCTGGGTGCCCTCGTCGTCCGGCGCCGCCGGCGCTAGCCCCGCAGGCCCCGCAGCCACACCGCCATGGCCCGTCGCCTGTCTCGCTCGTCACGGAGCCCCGAGGCCACCACGACCGCCCCCACGAGGGCCATGGACGGGTCGTCGGTGAGCCCCAGACGCCAGGCCTCCCTCACGGCCCGGGCCCCGTCCGGCCACGAAGGCCAGTCCCCGGGAGGTTTCAGCGGGGCGAGGTCGGCAGCGATGGACCGTCGCAGGGGCCCGGCTGCTCCCTGATCCGCCCAGAAGCTCCACGGTGCGCCTCGCCAAGCACGGGCCACCTCGTCGAGCGAGAGGCCGAGGGCATCGGCCAACGCGGCCAGATCATCGCCCTCCAGCGGCGGTGACGCCGATCCCGTCTCCGTGCCGAGCAACGGCTCCGCGGGCCTCCGAGCGTGCCGGGTCCAGTGTGCGCAGGCGGGGTCGACCCCCACGGCTTCCCCCCTCCGCACCCAAGGGAACTGCCGGCACACGCGCGGCTTGGCCAGGGGCCCGGCACGGCGGTGCAGAACACAGCCGTCGTCATGGAAGACGCAGGCGCCGGAGACCAGACGCAGCGCCGTGCCATCGAAGGGGAAACGGACCCCTAGCTCAGCGGCCAGGGCCTCGATGGCGATGCGCTCTTCGGGCAGCGGCACCACCCTCACGCCCATGCACGACATCCCACATCGCTGGCATCCTTCCACCCTCGGCCCTCCCCGCACGCCTCGTACCGCGGGGACCAAGGCGGGGCGCCACCAGGTCATGTGGCGGCGCCCCCCTGACAACCGGTGACGTCGAACCGCCCGAGGACGCATTAGTCGGAGAGCGGCGTCGTACGTCCCGCCCGTCCGTCCCTTCCGAGCGAGCCCGTGAACCTCCGCGAACGCCTCCCCGAATTCGCCTTCGACCGTCCCGTGAGCGTCCTCATGCTCTTCGTGGCGCTGCTCGTGGTGGGCGTGCTCGCCTGGACACGCATCCCACTCCAGATGATGCCCTCGGGCTTCGAGCCGGGCTTCCTCGGCGTGTGGGTCAGCTACCCCAACGCGAGCCCCCAGGAGATCGACGAGCAGATCGTCACCCCCCTGCAAGAGCAGCTCGCCACGGTCTCGGGCATCAGCAGCAGCTTCAGCCGGGCCCGCGAAGGCTCCATGTTCCTGGGCATGGAGTTCTACTCGTCGGTCGACATGGACGAGGCGTACAACGAGGTCTCCGACCGAATGGAGCGGGCCCTCCTCGAGATGCCCGACGACGTCCGCATCTTCAACATCTGGCGCTACAACCCGGCGGATCAACCCATCGTGTGGGCGGGCGCCCAGATGCCGCTGGACCTCGACGACCCGTACCACGTGCTCGAGCGCGTCGTGAAGCCCCGCCTGGAGCGCATCGACGGCATCGCCGGCGTCGACACCTGGGGGGTGCCCCAGCGCGCCGTGTACATCGACTACGACAAGGAGCGCATCTACGCCCACGGGGTCAACCTGGGGCCGGTGATCTCGAGGCTGTCGAGCGACAACTTCCAGATGGCCGGCGGGGAGATCCAAGAAGGCGGGCAGGTGGTCACCCTGCGCTCCCTCTCCATGCTGGACGGGGTCGAGGACCTCAAGCGTTTCCCCGTCAAAGAAGGTGTGGTGCTCGGCGACATCGCCGATGTGAAGCTGAGAGGCGCTCTGTCCCTCACCATCGACCGCATCAACGGGGAGGAGTCCGGCGGCCTGGCCCTCCGCAAGGAGTCCGGCGCCAACACCGTCCAGGTGGCCCGGGAGGTCGAGAAGGTCTTCGAGGAGCTCGAGGCCGACGCCCGCACGGGCGGCACCGACTTCTTCGTCTTCTTCAGCCAAGGCGACCTCATCCAGGAGTCGGTGTCCACCCTCACCGACACGGCCCTCACCGGCGGGGTCTTCGCCGTCATCATCCTGTTCGTGTTCCTGCGGGAGTGGCGCATGACGCTGCTCATCGCGGCCTCGATCCCCTTCTCGCTCCTGATCACCGTCGGCCTGCTGTACTTCCAGGGCTACAGCCTCAACCTGCTCTCGCTGATGGGGCTGATGCTCGCCGTGGGCATGGTGGTCGACAACGCCATCGTGGTGGTCGAGACCATCTACCGGTACCGAGCCGAGGGAGCCGACGCCCGCACCTCCGCCATCAAGGGCACCGCCGAGGTCAACCTCGCCATCGTGTTGTCCACCATGACGACCATGGTGGTGTTCCTGCCGGTCATCCTCATGAGCGGCGACGCCCGGTTCGGCTTCTTCCTCCAGGTGCTGGGCATGCCGGTGGTGTACGCCCTGGCGGCCTCCCTCGTGGTCGCCCTGCTCTTCGCCCCCCTCGCGACCCGCTACATGGGCGAGGCCCAGATCCGCCCCGACGCCCCTTGGCTGGTGTCGCTGTCGAACCGCTACGGGGAGCTCCTCGGGTGGGTCACGGCCCACCGGGTCGACGCCGCCATGACCTTGACCGCCATGGGCCTCCTCACGATGGTGGTGGCGGTGCCCGGCGTGCAGTGCAGCGGCTCCGGTGAGGAGAACCTCGGGGAGTTCACCGTCCGCTTCGAGGTGCCTCCGCAGGCCGATCCGTACGAGCGGGACGACATCGTGAAGGTCTTCGAGGGCCTCATCGAGGAGCGCAAGGAGGCCTGGGGGGTGCGGGTGTACCGGGCCCACCTCGGCGGCGACGACATGCGAGGCTGGATCGACATCTACCTCGAGTCCGATGGGCCCATGGCCCGGGAGGACGTCATGGAGGCCGCACGGGAGATGCTGCCCGACGACCTCCCTGGCGTCTCGTCCTCAGTGGGTTGGGAGGGCGACACCGACGGCGGCGGCGGCCAGAAGAGCGTGCCGATCCGCATCTTCGGCGAGGACCTCGACACCCTCGCCGGCCTGTCGGAAGAGGTGGCTCGCCGGGCCGAGGTGGTGCCAGGCGTGGTCAACGCCATCCGGGAGCTCGACAACGAAGGGGCCGACGAGGTCCGACTCCGGGTCGACCGGGACTCCGCCTCCCGCTTCGGGGTCAGCGCCCAGCAAGTGGCGCAGCTGGTGGGCTTCGCCATGCGGGGAACCACCTTCCAACCCATCCGCGATGGCGACAAGGAACTCAACGTCGCGGCGCGCTTCTCCTTGGAGGACCGCTCCGACCTCGACAAGCTCCTGAACTTCGACGTGTTCTCCCCCGTCACCATGGGCATGGTGCCGCTCTCCAGCCTCACCGACGTCGAGTTCGGCAAGGGCGCCGGCACCGTGCGCCGCAACGACCGCCGCACCTCCACCACGGTCACCGTCGAGTTCGAGGAAGACGCCAACGACCGGGAGATCGCCCAGGGCATCGAGGCGGCCCTGGCCGACATGGTCCTGCCTCGTGGCTACGAGTGGTCCACCAGCGACTTCTCCCGCGGCCAAGAAGAGGAAGACTCCGCCATGGGACTGGCCCTGCTGCTGTCGGTCGTCTTCGTCTACCTGCTCATCGGTGTGCTGTTCGAGAGCTGGATCCTGCCTCTGTCGGTGGTCACCTCGATCCCCATGGCGATGATGGGTGCAATGTGGTTCCTCTACGTCACCGACACCCCCATGGACACCATGGGCGGCGTGGGTCTGGTGATCCTGGTCGGGGTCGTCGTCAACAACGGCATCGTGTTGGTCGACCTGATCACCCAGCTCCGCGCCGAAGGCATGCCCCGCGATCAGGCCTTGGTGGAAGCGGGCCGTCGTCGGCTTCGCCCCATCCTGATGACCGCCCTCACCACCATCTGTGGGCTCGCTCCGATGGCGATGGGCTCCTCGAGCTTCATCGGCATCCCCTACGCTCCCCTCGGCCGCACCGTCATCGGCGGGCTATTGGCAGGCACCTTGCTCACGCTGCTGTTCGTGCCCTACCTATACAGCCTCCTCGACGACCTGCGGGACGCCGCGGGGGTGTGGCTGGCCATGGTGCGACGCAAGAGGACGACATGACGACTTGGCTGGCACTTGGTCTCGGGATGGCCCTCGCGCAAGAGGGAGGCCGCCCGATCACCTACGAAGAGGCGCTGACCACGGCGGTCGAGAACAACCCGACCCTGGCCACCGCCAGGATGGCGCGCCTGCAGGCCGACGGCACGGTGAAGAGCGCCCAAGGGCAGTTCGACCCCACCTACACCCTCGACGGCAGCTACCGCCGGAGCACCAACCAGGGCTTCTTCCAAGGCTTCCCGTTCTCGAGCCGCAGCCAAACCTACAACATCAACAACCAGCTCGCGGGCACCCTCGGCACCGGCACAAGCTACGCCCTCAACGCCGGCATCGACCGCAACTTGTCGACCTTCGTCACGGAGTTCGTGCCGGGCCAGGGCACCGAGCAGGAGCAGGACGTCTTCACGAGCAACATGAACGTCAGCGTCACTCAGCAGCTCCTGGAGGGCGTGCTGTACCGCTACAACGTGCAGAACGTGACTCGGGCTCGCCAGCAGCTCAGCAACGCCGAGCTCGGCGAGGCGAAAGCCACGCAAGACGCCCTGTACACCGCCGCCGAGGCCTACTGGAGCTGGGTCTACGCCATCGAGCTGCAGCGCATCGCCGAGGAGTCGGTCTCAGTCGCCGAAGAAGCCTTGCGGGTCGGCAGGCTGCAGGTGGAGAACGGCACCCTGGCCCCCGTGGAGGGCACCCGCCTCGAGGCCGCATTGGTGCAGTCCCAGCAGGCCTCCCTCGACGCACAGAACACCGCCGAGCAGGCATCCAACGCGCTGCTCCTCGCCCTCGGGGAGTCCCCCGACCAGGCCATCGTGCCCGCCACCCCGGCGGGCGACGTGCCCCCCGAGGAGCTCGACGTCGCCGCAGCCACCGAGGTGGCCATGGTGCAGAACGTCGACCTGATGGTGTCCCGAGCCAACGTGGAGCTCGCCCGCTTCGACCTCGGAAACGCCAAACACGCGCTGCTGCCCTCCCTTGCCGCCACCGGGGCTGCGGGCGTAGCGGCCCAGGACAACAGCGCCGGCAGCGCCATCGGCGGCCTCACCGACGACGACAACCAGCCCTTCCTCAGCATCGCAGGCCAGCTCACCGTGCCCCTCGGCAACCGCTCGGCCCGGGGCAACCTCGACACCAACGCGGCCGTGGTCAGCCAGCGGGAGCGGGAGCTCGCCGACCTCGAGCGCAGCGTGCGCGCCCAGGTGGAGCAGCAGGTGTTCACGCTGCGGTCGGCCCGACGGCGCATGGAGCTGGCCGACGCCAACCTCCGTCTCGCCACGCAGACGCTGGAGGCCGAGGAGGCCCTGGCCAGCGCCGGACGGAACATCCAGCGCGACGTGCTCCAAGCCCGTACCGAGGTCGACCGGGCCAAGGCGGACGCCGCGAAGGCTCGCACCGACTACCGACTGGCCCAGGCCCAGCTCCTGCGGCTTCAGGGCCAGCTGGATCGGGCCGCCCAGTAGCGCAGGTCAGCTCGCCAGCTCCACGGCATCGGACGCCGTGGGAAGCGGCACCACGATGCGGAATGTGGTCCCGCCCCCGAGCCCAGGGAGCACGTCCACGGACCCCTGGAGGGCCTCTGCGGCCTCCAGCACTGCAGAGGTGCCCACCCCGCGGCCGGAGAGCTTCGTCACCACGTCCCGTGTCGACACGCCGTCGTGGAAGAGCACCGACACGAGATCGTCATGGGTATGGACCGGCAGGCCACGGGCTCGCCCTCGGGACGCCACGACATCCCAGTTCACCCCAGGGCCGTCGTCGCGCACCTCGATCACCAGGCCCTCGGGCCCCTGGTACGCCGCGAGCTCCACCACGGCCGTGTCCGCCTTTCCGGCCGCTCGCCGCTCCTCCACCCCCTCCACGCCATGATCCACGGCGTTCCTGACGACGTGCACGAGGGACCCGATCAGCGCGTCCCATCTCGGCTCGGGGGGCACGCGGAGCACGTCCGCATCGACCCGCACGACCACGTGGCCCTTTCCGACCTCCTGGGCAACGGACTGCATGCGCTTGGCGAGCTGGTCCAGCTGGCAATCGACCCGACGCCAGGCCCAGCTCTGCAAGCGATCGGCGAGGGCACGCCGCGGCGCCCCCGACAGCGCGAGCTCGACGGTGGCATCGAGGGTGGCGCGGTCCACCGACACCGCGTCGCTCTGATGGATGCACAGCACTGGCTCGAGGCGATCGAGCGTGCCTTGCCACACGCGCTCGAGGCGGTCCCAGTCCGCCGCGCCGAGGGCCCCTTGCTCCGCCCGAAGGTCCTCGAGCTCGTGAGCGAGCCCCGCCACCGAGTGCAGCCCGAAGGTGGCGCAGTTGCCCTTGAGGGTGTGAAGCCATCGCCCCTCTTCGTCCTCGGTCCCCTCTTGCCCGCCCAAGCGAGCCACCAGCGACGTGGTGTCGGCCACGAAGGCCTGGGTGCCCGCTCGATCGTTCAGCATGCCCATGAAGACGTGCAGTAGCTCCCGCTGGAGCGCGGCCTCAGCTTCTGCCGCCAGTCGGGCCGTGTCGTCGCGGATGACCACCAGAACGCGCTCCAGCCTCCCCTCGATGAGGATGGGGGTGTAGGAAATCGCGAGCTGGCGCCCTTCGATCATGGCCGTCGCCGGCAGCTGGTCCAGGACCACCTCGCAAGGCATCAGCCCGAGCTCGAGGTCCTCCCACGCGATCTGAAGCCACTCGGCCAGCTCGGGCGCGCAGGGGCCGAACAGCCCCCACAGGGTGGTGTCCATCGGGGTGGGCCCCACCAAGCGCTCCACGGCCCGGGAGTGCTCGGCCTCGAGGCGCCCGTCGGGCCGTACCAGCACCAGGCCTTCCCCGATGATGTCGAGCAGCTGACGGGCCGCTGCGTGGGCCTCCTGTGCCGTGTCCCGCGACGCCAGCACCTCGTCGCTCATGGCGAGGATCTGGCGATGGCTCAGGCCGCTCTCGTATTCGTGGAGGACCGCGATGCAGGCGACCGCGACCACCAAGCCCGAGGACACGGCCCAGGCATTGAGGGAGATCGCCCACTCGGGCAGCTCGTTCGGCAGACCCACCCCCATCGTCTCCATCGCCAGCATGGCCAACAGCGCCAGCACGGGAGGAACCCCCCACATCAGGCCCGCCCGTCGGCCCCCCAGCACGGCGGGGAGCAGCGGCGCGAGCACGAACCAGCCCGTCACGGTCGACGTCGTCCCTCCCTGGGCCATGGCGCCCAAGGCGATGACCACCACGAAGCAGCCCCCCAACAGGTGCCCGATCCGATCCGGCTGCACCCCAGCTTGGTGCGCCACGAGCCCCAGCAGGCCTGTCGCGAAGGCCACGGCGGCCGCTACGGCGGTCACGGGCATGCCCATCGCCAGGTAGAGCACGAGGTACACGAGCCCGCAGCCCGCCGCGACCAGCGAGAACCCGACCGCGAGCCGCGCGTGGAGTTGCTGCATGGCTGCGTCGCCGTGTGAAGGCTCGATGGACGTCTCGGTGGAGCGATCTGAGGCCGCTGTCTTCACGTGCCCTCCCAACCCTCCATCGGATCACCGAGGCCGCCGCTGAAGCCCTCGCAATCAACGATTCCGGCCGGCGCAACGATGCGCTCCAATGCGAAAACCCGGATCACGCGCTAATGCCGCCGGTCATGCGGGGTCCATCCAGGCGGCCCCTGCCCGGAGTTGTTGTCCATGCTAGCGAATTTCCTGTATCTAGCCCCCATCTCGGGCGTTGCCGCTCTGGTGATGGCCGTGGTGCTCTTCTTCCGCGTCCGCGCGCAGCCTGCGGGCAACGCGAGGATGGCCGTCATCGCTGACGACATCGCCGTGGGCTCGATGGCCTTCCTGAAGGTCGAATTCAGCATCCTGGCGGCCTACGCGATCGTGGTGTTCGGCGCCATCGCGGCGGTCCTCGACCTGATGACCGCCATGGCCTTCCTGGTCGGCGCCTTCCTGTCGCTGCTGGCCGGACTCGCCGGCATGCGCGCCGCCACCTTGGCCAACGTGCGCACCGCCCAGGCCGCCACCGACAAGGGCCGCGGGGACGCCCTGATGATCGCCTTCGACGGAGGCGCCGTCATGGGCCTCGCCGTCGCCGGTCTCGGCATCATCGGCCTGTCGGTGCTGTTCATCGTCTTCCAGTACGACGACCACAACCTCATCCACGTCATGCACGGCTTCGGCGTGGGCGCCTCCTCCATCGCGCTGTTCGCGCGGATCGGCGGCGGCATCTACACCAAGGCCGCCGACGTCGGCGCCGACCTCGCCGGCAAGGTCATCGCGGGCATCCCCGAGGACGACCCCCGCAACCCCGGCGTCGTGGCCGACAACGTCGGCGACAACGTCGGCGACGTGGCCGGCATGGGCGCCGACATCTACGAGTCCTACGCCGCCGCCATGATCGCTGCGGTCGCCATCGCGATGGCCGCTCCGATCGGCAGCCTGGGCGTGCTCAACGGCGCGTCCACCTACGCCGGCGACGAGCTCCGCATGTACGGCGCCGTCCTGCCCTTCGCGCTCTCGGCGGTCGGCCTGGTGATCTCCATCATCAGCATCCTCTCGCTGCGCCTCTTCAAGAACGCCAGCCCCGCCGTCGCACTGCGCGCCGCGCTGCTCGTGCCGCCCCTGATCTTCATCGCGGCCAGCTACGGTGTCGTCCAGCTCCTCGGCCTGTCCACCAACATCGTCATCGTGTTGGCCCTCGGCGCCATCGGTGGAGCCATCATCGGCCTCGTCACCGACTACTACACGTCGATGGGCCCGGTCATGAAGATCGCCGAGTCCTCCAAGACGGGTGCCGGCACCAACGTCATCCAGGGCCTCGCGGTCGGGCTGCAGTCGGTCATCATCCCGATGCTCATCCTCGCCGTCATCGTGTGGTTCGCCAACGGCCAGCTCGGCCTGTACGGCGTCGCCCTCGCGGCCGTGTCCATGCTCGCCGTCACCGCCATCGTCATGACGGTCGACGCCTACGGGCCCATCTCCGACAACGCCGGCGGCATCGCCGAGATGGCTGAGCTCGGCGCCGACGTCCGCAAGATCACCGACGAGCTCGACTCCGTCGGCAACACCACCGCCGCCATCGGCAAGGGCTTCGCCATCGGGTCGGCCGTGCTCACCGTGCTGGCGCTCTTCGCGGCGTTCAACATGGAGATCAACGAGAAGCTGCTCTCCCAGGGCAAGGAGCCCATGATGCTGCTCATCACCGACCCCCGGGTCATGGTGGGCATGCTGCTCGGATCCGTCCTTCCCTGTGTGGTCGGCGCCACCACGATGACCGCGGTGGGCAAGGCCGCCGGCGCCATCGTCGAAGAGATCGGCCGGCAGTTCCGCGAGATCGACGGCCTGCTCGAAGGCCGCGAGGGCGTGCGTCCCGACGCCAACGCCGTCGTCTCCCTGGCCACCCGCGCCGCCCTCACCGAGATGCTCCTTCCCGGCACCGTGGCCGTCGTCGCGCCTGCCGCCATCGGCTTCCTCCTCGGACCGGAGGCCCTCGCGGGCGCCCTCGCCGGTGCCATGGTCGTCGGCGCCGTCATGGCTCTGTTCATGGCCAACGCAGGCGGAGCCTGGGACAACGCCAAGAAGACCATCGAGGCCGGTGGCCTGGCGGGCGAAGTCAAGGGCGGCGACGCCCACAAGGCGGCCGTCGTCGGCGACACCGTGGGCGACCCCTTCAAGGACACGTCCGGCCCCGGCATCGCCATCCTCATCAAGGTCATGAGCGTCGTGAGCCTGATGATCGCGACCGCCCTCGTCTGATCGGCGGCCTCCGCGCCACGCGGAGCCCACGTCTGGAAGGCCCGTCCTGCACTGCAGGGCGGGCCTTCGTGTGTCTGGAGCAGAGGCGACGGGTGACGCCGGTCCGTTCGGGGGGGAAAGAGACCTCGAACCGCCCCCTGGAGGCCAGATGCGCTCGTTCCTTCCGATCGCTATCTTGCTGTTCACCGCCTGTTCTGGTGGGGGTGGAGGCACCGAGGACACCGGCACCGACACGGTCGACACCGCCACAGACACCGCGACCGACACCGGCACCCCGACGACCGACACCGGCACCACGTCGACCGACCCGACCACGACGGACACCTTCGCCTTCGGCCACGCGTCGGTCGACGTGCTCTTCGTGATCGACAACAGCGCCTCGATGGCCGACGACCAGGCCACGATGGCCACCACCACCGCCCACTTCCTCGACTTCCTCCTCGGGTCCAGCGTCGACTACCGGGTCGGCGTGACCACGACCGACCCGGGCGGCGTGGACTGCCCGAACAGCGGCAGCCCCGCAGCGGGTGAGCTGGTGACCCTCGGGGGCCTCTCCTGGCTCGACGCATCGGTCGCCAACCCGGACATGTTCCTGGGCACCTCGGTCCAGGTCGGCACGGCGGGCTGCTTCCTCGAGTCCGGACTCACCACGGCGTACCAGGCCCTGACCGACACCACCAGTGGCTTCCGCCGTGACGATGCCGCCCTCGTCGTCGTGTTCGTGTCCGACGAAGACGACCAATCCACCAGCCTCACCGCGCCCCCCATCGACGATCCCGGGATGCTCGCATGGCTCGACGGCATCGCCGCCGACGTGCCCCTCTCTGTGCACGGCGTGCTCTGCCTCGACACGGGCGCCGGCTGCACCTCCGACCGCTACCGGGACGTGATCGATCACGTCGGGGGCGTGTCCTTCCCCCTCGACGACGCAGCGGCCTGGGAGGCAGCCATGGTCCAAGTCGGCATCGACGCCTCCGGCACCACCGACCGCCTCCTCCTCACCCAGACGCCCGACGAGGCGACCCTGGTGGTGGGCACCGTGCTCGCCGACGGCAGCGAGACGACCACCACCGACTGGACCTACGACGCCGCCACCAACGAGGTGGTCCTCCAGCAATACGTCGACGCCGACGAGAGCTGGTACGTCCGGTACGAGCCCCTGTAGGGCCTACCAGCTCGACCCCGCCCCGCCGCCCCCGGACGAGCCCCCGCCGAAGGACGAGCCGCCCCCTCCGCCGCTGTAGCCCCCACCGGACGAAGAGCTGCTGGAGCTGCGCTGCAGGCGGGGGGTGGACCGCGTGAAGGTCCGACCGTCCTTGCAGTAGCTGCACGTCTCGGTCACCCGCACCAAGCCGCCGTGGTCGTAGGTGGCGGAGCGGATGGTGGAGCTGACCGACGTTCGAGCCCGATGCCCGCACGCAGGGCAGCTCGAGTAGCCGGTGAACCAGTGGGCCACTCGAATCATCTTGGAGAAGGTGCAGGTGCCGCATACGTAGATCTGGTAGTCGACGCTGCCGATCTGCTCCTCGAACTGCTCGCCCTCCGTGAGGTGCTCGTCGTCTTCGTGCTCGGGGATCATCTCCATGAGCACGTGGCAGGTGGGGCAGGTCCGCTGCCGGCGGCGCCACCACAGCACCCCGCCGAACCCGAGCACCCCCGTGGTGCCCAGCCCACCGGCCGCGAGCATGGCCTGGGTCTCCGTGCTCATCTGCGAGCTCGTGGAGGACGCAGGACGGGCGGTGGGGGGCGCGGGCGAGCCCTTCCGCACCGCCTCGGCGTTCGCCTGCAGGCGCTCGGCGGTGGCCTCGACCCCAGCCACGAGCCCCGTGCCGTAGTCCCCCCCCTTGAAGTGGGGCACCATCTGCTGGGCCTGCATGCTGCCCAGCCAGCCGTCGGGCAGCACCGCCTCGAGGCCGTAGCCGGTCTCCATCTCCAGCCGACGCCGGTCGAGCACCAACAACACCAACAGGCCGTTGTTGGCCCGCGCATCGCCGAGGCCCCAGTGGTTGAACAGCCCCGTGGCGAAGGCCTTCGGCTCGTCGATGGTGTCCTCGACCGTCACCACCGCCACCTCGGCGCCGGTCTCCTCGTGGACCCGCTGCAGCAAGACGTCCAGCTGCCCCTTCTCATGTGGCTCGAGGACACGGGCGGTGTCCGAGACCCAGCCGTCCCGATGGCGCGGGTTCGCCACCTCGTCGATGGACACCGGCATCCCCCACACCACCCCTGCCCATAGCCACACCGCGACCATTCCATCCCCTCCGGAGCCGGAGTATACGAGGGCATGTCCGACACCACGCAGCTCCGCACGACCCTCCTGGGCCGACCCGACGTTCCCAACGACGACATCGACGATGTCATCGCCATCGCCCAAGAGCTCCAAGACGCCGAGCGCGCCGCGGCCGAGGGCGCGAGCATGGCGGAGGTCGAGGCGGTCGCCGACGAGCTCGACATCGATCCGGCCTACGTCGAGAAGGCGCTCGACGAGCTGACCCGCCGACGGGAGGTGGAGAAGAAGGCTGAAGCAGAGCGGGAGGAAGACGTCGAGGAGCACAGAGCCGCGATGGGGAAGGCCGCGGCCATGGGAGGCGCGGGCCTCGTCGGGCTGCTGGTCCTGGCCATGCTGTGGGTCGGCACCGCCGTGCCGGGGGTTCGGTCCGCGAGCCTCGAGCTGCACAGCGCCGAGGCCCAGCTCGACGCCGTCATCGACCGCCAGGCCGGGTTGGCCCCCCAGCTGGTCTCCCTCGCAGGCGGCAACGCCCAGGGCCTGAAGACTCAGCTCGACGCCGTCAGAGGGGCCCAGGGCGTCTCGGAGAAGCTCCAGGCATCCGATGCCTTGGGGGCCGCCATGGCGGAGCGCATCGCTGCCCTGAAGCCGACCGACGAGGCCAGCCAGCAGCTGCGGCTCAACCTGCAGTACGAGCTCACGGGAAGCGCCAACCGGGTCGCCACCGAGCGCGCCCGCTACGAGCAGGCCCGGGTGGCCTACGACCAGGTGAGCCACGGGATGCGGGCCACGGTGGCCCGCGCGGTGGGGCTGGTCGACTGATGCGCTGGGTGACCCGGACCCTGGGCCGCGGGGTGATGGAGCACGACCCAGGCTGCAGCTGGCAAAGCTGGGCGGAGGCCCTCACCCGCGACGCTGCCGCCCGAACGGAGCTGACCCAGCGCTGTGGGGCCCTGGCAGGAGCGTTCTGGGAGTGCGTCCCGACCGCGCGCGACCTCGCCGACGAGCCGTTCCGCTTCGTCACGCTCCACAGCCGTGCCGTGGCCTCCCTGCGGCCCGACCGGAGCCCGTTCGATGCACCCCTGGACCGGGCCGTGGGCCCCGTGGCCACCTTCGACAACCTGGGAAGGGACGCCGTGCTCGTGGCGCCAGTCGGGGCCGTGCCCGCGGGCTGCGCCCACCTGGCGAGCTGGTGCCGCACCGCGCCCGAGGCCGAGCAGCACGCCCTGTGGGAGGCCGTCGGCCATGCCGTGCTGGCCTGGTGGGCGCGCACCCCAGACCCTCTGTGGGTGAGCACCTCGGGGCTCGGCGTGTCCTGGCTCCACGTCCGACTCGACCGACGGCCCAAGTACATCACCCACCGCCCGTACCGGCGTCCCCCGGCGACGTCGCCGTAGCGGGTCGGCGGCGGCCTTCGGTTCGTCGACGAGCGGACAAGTACGGGTAGAATGCCTATATGAAGCACGGAATCCTGGCCCTCATCGGGGGGCTGCTCGCCGGCATCTTGGTCGGGGCCCTGGCCCCCGTCCCGGAGCGAGCGGCCCAGCCGGTACCACGACCTCGCCCGGAGCCGGTCGAGCCCGTGGTGACGACCGTCGTCATGCCCTGTCCGGACCTCGTGGGGGACCAGGAGGCAGAACTTCAGGCGGCCTGGGAAGACCTCGAGTCGGCCGAGGCCGAGCAGTTGGCCCTCCAGGCGACCCTCGCCGAGCTCATCGGGGAGCCCCCATCCTTCGACGGCTACCCCGAGGACATGCTCCCCGACACCGTGGAAGACACCATCGCGGCGCTGCTCGACCCCGATGTCGCCGAGCTCCAGTGGGTGGACTGCTCGGATGCTCCCTGCGTCGCAGTCCTTCGCCTGGTGGGCGACGACACCAGCTCGGTCGACACGATGCGCCGCGCCGCGGATCCCATCCGCGACGCCCTCGGCTCCGAGATGGCGTGGGAGTGGTTCGGGGTCGCGGCGGGCAGCTACATGACGGTGCCCCTCGCCCCCACGCCCCAAGCCGACGCCGTGCACCACCGCACGGACCTACGGGAAGAGCTCATCATCCACGAGCTCATGGCCGCGGGGCTGGCCCAGTGAGGCTCGCTCTGCTGGCCTTGGGGGGGTTCGTCGTCGCGGCCGGGCTCACCATGGGCGCCCGCTGGCCCACCGACACCGTCGAGATCTCCGAGGCCCCGAAGGGGTCGAAGAAGGCCCGGAAGACACGGATCCGAATGGTCCGCACCGACTGCCCCGGAGGCCTCGAGGGCTTCGACACCCAGCTCGCCGACCTCGCGGCAGAGACCGCTCGGGTGCGGGCCGAGACGGTGGGGCTCGGGCAGCGGGCCGACAGCATTGGGGAGGCTTGGCCCGAGGCCTTGAACGAGGGGCTCGAACCCGACGACGTGCATGCAGCGGTCGCGGAGTTGCTCCCCGACGACGCCATGGTCGAGTGGGACTGCGACGCGGTGCCATGCACGGCCATGATCGTGCTGCGCGACGCGGGCCCCGAGCGGGCAGCATCCCTCCGAGAGGCCCTCGAGGCACAGTTCCCAGGCTCGACCCAGGCACCATGGCCGGTGGACCGAGAGGCCTACGCCACCTACGATCCCGCGGCCGCGATCGGGCAGGCCTTGGTGGTCCAGGCGATGCCCGAGCTCACAGAGGAGGCCCACAAAGCCTGGGGCTACTACGCGGCGCGGCACCCGCGCCGGGTGGTCCGCGAGGCCATGCGGACCCAGCTCAGGGAGCCGTGAGTGACTCCCACGTGGCGGTCCAGTCCCCGATGACCATCTCGTCGTCTTGGGGTCGCACCACCAGCTGATGGACCACCTCGCACGAGGGGCCCACGGGCAACGATAGCAGCGTGAGCTCGCCGCGAGCGTGGTTCACAGAGCCGATCACCTCGGGCGCAGCGCAGTTGGGGGCTGGACGAAGCCGCTCGTGCAGGATGGCGGGAGCTGGACGCCAGACATGGGTCTCGCCGTCCTCGCTCACATCGAGCACGACCTCGTCCGCGCGCACGTCGATACCCATCCCACCGCCGAACCGTGAGATGCCGTCGACCACGGTGAAGCCTCGGGCCACGTGATCCGCCCGCACGACCCGCTCGAGGGCCCCATCGCTGGCAGCCATTCGCAGCAGCGTCCCCCCCCTGAGGTCCCGCCACACGCGCTCGGCCCCGTCCACCGTCGACCACACGACGTCGTCGGCGTGCGTCAGGAGCACCGCGTCAGCGAGGGGCGCAGGGTCTGCCTCCTTCACCTCCTGCGCCCAGCGAGCCAGCGTCTCCTTCGGCACCCCCAAGGCAGAGGTCAAGGAAGCCAGCCCCTCGACCCGACCCAACGTCGGCAGATCCAGCACGGGAGGGAAGACCTGCTCTCCGATGCGCAGCTGCCCATCCTCCCCCACGACCAACAACTGGTGGGTCCGGCCGCAAGGCCCCCGACCGTCGCTGGCAATGATCCCATCATGGACGTCGCCGATGTCGGCCGCCACAGCGAGCTCCACCAGCAGCAGCAGGTTCTCCCCATGCGGGACGGCCCGAACGAGGGCCGGCGGCGGACAGCCCGGTCGATAGTGGAGCATGGCACCGAGGGCGCCCCGGGGAAAGCGGTACCGGACATCGACGCCGGGACGCGTCAGGTGCAGGCGCGCGTCGGGCGACACCGACACCTCGATGGCCAGGCGGGTGTCCCCCACCCCCTCGACGGCCCGGAATCCCTGGGACAAGAAGTGGGCGCGAAGGGTGCGCTCGATGCGGTGCCGAGAGGCGGGCAGGGCTCGATGGAAGGCGTTCTCGCCCGCGTCGGGGTTGGGTCCCGTGATCACGAGGAGCGTGCGTCCCGCGAGGTCCCGCCACGTCGTCGTGTGGCCGTACAGCGAGCGCGTGTCCGGGGTCGACCACACCGCTCCTTCGTCGCTCACGAGCAGGACGCCCGCGTGGGTCGGCGGCGTCGGACTCGCCAGCGTGGCCGCGGAGGCCCACGTCGCCAAGGTGCCACGCCCGACGCCCGGCGCAGACGACAGCGCCTCGAGGCCAGGCACGTGGCAGCACCCCGCCGTCTGGGCGCAGCCTTCCTCCTCGCAGGTGGGAGAGCTCCAGCAGGTCTCCGCCACGTCCAACGGGGGAGCCGCGTGGACCGCAGCGAGCAGCACGATGGCGAGCAACGACATGCCGCAGTGTACCGGCGGACCCGAGGCCCGCGCCCTTCGTCGTGCGGAGCGCCCCACGTCGCGCGTTCCCGAGCGCCCGGAGGTCGCAATGCTCCTTCTCTTGACCCTCGCCCACGCCAACCCTACCGTCGTCTCTGGGGACCGGCCCGCCAGCCACCTGGTCGACACCATCGCTCGCCAGCAGCCGCGCCTCTACTCGTGCTTCGGGGAAGACCGGTCTGCTCAAGTCGAGCTCGACGTGACCGTGCTGCCCTCCGGCGACGTCCGCAAGGTCAAGGCCCGCAGCGGCCCCGAGGCCACTCGCGCCTGCGTCGCGTCCCAGATCGCCACGCTGACGCTTCCCCCCCACCACGGCGGCAAGGCCAAGCTTCGCTGGCAGGTGGGCCTGGCCGACCTGCCGACCATCGGCCTGCTGAAGACCTTGGCGACCAAAGGTACCGCAGGGGTGGGCGTCGGCGGCTTGATCGGCGCCAAAGGCGTGCAGATCGGACGCCTCGGTCTCGTGTCGGGAATCGCACCGGACCCCGACGCCCCCGTCATCCTCGGTGCCCTGTCCCGGGCCCACATGGACCAGGTCATCGACGCCGCACGGCCGGCGCTCCGCGCCTGTCACGAGGCCGCGCTGGCCGAGCACCCCGACCTCGAAGGCACCTTGACCGTGAAGTTCACCGTGGGCACCGAAGGCAAGGTCAGCAGCGCCGCCACCAAGAACACCACGCTGGGGCTGCCGGCGGTGGAAGACTGCGTGGTCGACCACATCGCCACGCTGGCCTTCGATCCACCCGAAGGCGGAGGCATCGTCATCGCCAGCTACCCGTTCCGCTTCCCCGTCGAGTAGCGCCCGCGCTGGCTACAGCACCGCGGCCAGGCAGCCGTAGCCGACCGAGTACAAGCCCACCGGCACCGTCAGCCCCAGGGCCGAGCCCAGCGCATGGTCGCGGCAGCGCACCGGCGACAGCGCCAAGGCCACGTTGGCCGGGGGTGCCACGACCGTGAGCGCCCGCAGCAGGGCCGTGGCCCCCACCGGGCGGCTCTCGGCCCAGCCCATCACGCGGGTGATCCACGCGGGCCCCCCTTCGACGGGCCCGCCGCCGATCCAGCGCAGCACGGTCACGTTCACCACCGCAGCGATCACGCCGCCCAGCAGCCCGACGGCTCCGCCGAGGAAGGGGCCATACGCGAACAGCGCCGCGAGCACGAAGACGAAGCCCGGCACGCCCGCGAAGTTGGCCGCCACGAACAGGGCGAGGAAGCCGAACAGCCCCCAGGGGCCTGCAGCCTCGAGCCAGGCGCCGATGGACTCGGGGGACGCGCCCTCGGTGAGCCCGGTGGCCCACGAGGCGAACAGCAGCGCGGCCACTCCGACCGGCATCGCCCAAGACCGCCAACGACCCACATCCACCCCCTCGAGCCGTTCCCTTAAACGTTCGTTGGGGTTGTGGCCACGTCGCATTGCTACGGAGCCGTGTCCTCGCACCCCGTGTAGGCGTAGACCACGCCAAAGGCGTAGCCAGTTTCCCCGCACCGCGACTCGGTGATGCGAAGGTTCTCGTACTCGTTCACCACGTTGCAGTCGGTACGGAGGTCAAAGACCCGAAGCAGATCGCACCCGTCGCCATACTCGTTGTCGTACCGGTCGATGACGCCGCCATCGAGCCCGGCCACCTTCGTGGGCATGCCGCACGCGTCGTACTCGGTGACGACCACGTCGACCAGCGTCTCCGTCGTTCGCGTCTCTGTCGACTCGAGCAGGACGCCGTCCTCGACGAGGTAGCTGTACTCCAGGGGCCACTCCGCACCGCTCAAGCAGGCGTTCTCGGTGGTGACGTGGATGTACGTGGGCCGCTGGGCCACATCGTAGACGGCCTCGCGGACCTCGACGGGGTCGTCGTAGCAGTCCCGATAGTCGGCGTAGTAGTCGCGCCAGTGGTAGTCGAGGTACGCGGTGAGCACCGTGCTGGACGAGACGACCTTGCCATCCACTACCTCATAGGTCGTGTCGCCCACCTCGCTGAGCACTCCTCGATGCACGGCCTGGGTGTGAACCGGCCCACCCGCGCTCGTCGAACACGGTCGTCCTCACCGTAGAGCCGGTGTCGGAGACCTGGGTGCAGCCCGCGTACGCCATCCGCCGCTCAGCCTCCCACTGCGCACCCCACTCCAACGCGGTCTCCGACACCGTGGTCGCGGTCTCCGTGGTCGCGGTCTCCGTGGTCGCGGTGTCCGTGGTCGCGGTGTCCGTGGTCGCGGTGTCCGTGGTCACAGACGTGGTGGTGGGCTCGGAGCTCAGGGCCGGCCCACCCGAGGTGGTCTTGCAAGCGCCGGCCAAGACCACAACGACGAAGAATGCACTGGCATGCGACACGGAGACCCCTTGGCTGCCCGAGTCACAGTACTCGAGTGCCCAAGCATGGCCCATCCCGTCGCCACCTGCTCCGTGGATGGGCGTGACCGTCAGCGGCGACGACGAAGCCCGAACAAGCCGAGCAGCATGGGCAGGCCCAGCGCCCCGGCTGGCGCCCCGCTGGCGCAGCCGCAGCCGCCCCCCAAGACCTTGTCCAGGCCGCGACCCTCGCCGCCCTCGTCGACCCCGTCGAGGTACTCCTCTCGCAGCTCGTCGAGTTCCTCGTTGCCTTCGGTCTGATCGGCGTTCCAGCCCTCGATGGTCCAGCCCAGCCACTCTTCGCCATCGAAGCCGTACACTGCGTAGTAGCCAGCGACGTAGGTGTTGTTCTCATCGGTGGCGTCGACGTCGTCGCCCAGCTCGGGCTCGTCGTCTTCCCACACCACCACGCCGTCCTCGACGGACTCGGGCAGTCGAGCGGTGTTGCGCACCACGACGACCTTCTCGAGGGGGCCCCACTCGGGGTTGGTCCACGCCATCTCGACCTCGCCGTCGTCCTGCAGGTCGACCTCGAAGTCGACGATGCCGAGGCGGTTGTCGGCGGTGGCGGGGGCCATGATGCACACGTCGTCGACGTTCCAGCCGCCAAAGAACAGGCCGCCGTCCGTCTCGAGTTCCCACGACAGCTCCAGGGTGCCGCGGTCGCCGACGCCCCCGAGATCGACCGCGTGGCCAATCCACTGCCCGTCCTCCGTGTGGTCCTCACTCCCGCCATCCCAGTTCGTCCACACCCGCTCGCCGTTGGCGTGGATGCTGGCCTGATCGAAGCTGCCGTCCTCCACGTTGAGCCAGCGGTTGTACTGGAGGAAGACCCCCTCGTAGTGGCCCGTCTCGAAGGAAGGAGCCGTCAGACGGGTGTGCTTGTTGTCCTGGTAGGCGCCGTTGTAGTTGTCGTAGCCGAGGTCGTTGCCCCAGACGTTGTTGCCGGAGAACCCCGAGGACGGGTCGCCGTACTGGCCGTTGGGCCGGCCCCACTGCCAGTCGTCGGCTCCCTCGACGTTGTCTCCCGCAAGCAGCTCGTGCACGAAGCCAGCGTCGTCGTCCTCGAAGTCGTCGCAGCGCAGCGGCAGCACCCCTCCGGCGAAGAAGGTGTACGGGGCGATCTCCCCCATCACGGGGGCGAGGCCGCTCGCGTCCACGGTGTCGAGCTCCGCGTAGTACTCCACGAAGGTACCGAGCTCGAAGCCTGGCAGCTCAGCGAGCAACTCCTCGCCGCTCACCGCGCCTCCGGCGGAGGTCCACGCGCCTCCATCGGCGCGGTAGAACACCTCGCCACCCTCGAGCTCGGTGTCGCAGCCGAGGGACGACGCCCCGATGGCCAGCGCGGCCGGCTGGTTCGCCGCCACGTCGGACAGCGGCACGTGGACGGGAATCACCGCTCCACCGCCCTCGAGGTCCCCAGGCCCGAGCCCGTGGCGACCGAACGCCTCGACGATCTGGCATTGATGGGGGGTGCCGTTGCTCAGGTCGCCGTCGTTGTCGTCCGCGAGCACCGCCGCGAGGTACGAGCCCGGCACGTCCGGACCGGACTTGATCATGGTGACGAAGATGTCGGTGAGGATCTCGGTGCCCTGAGCCTCCCCGAAGTCCTCCTGCAAGAGGTCCAAGAGGTCCCACATCGAGCCGCCGTAGATCAGCCCGTTGAAGTGCACGTAGCGGTAGTCGTTGACGTAGTCGTCCGGGTAGGACTGGTTCGGGCCGAGGTTGCGAATGCCCGAGCCGCCGGTGTTGAAGGTGGGCCCGATCTCCGGGTCGCCCGTTTGCAAGATGGCGACGACGTCGGCGATGCCTTCCCCCATCGAGCCGTCGTAGAAGCCCGACTCCAGGGAGTACAGGTGAAAACCGTGCCCCCACTCGTGGTAGACGACGTCGGCGATCTGCCCCGTGTTGTTGCAGCCGGACCCCGCGGAAAAGAAGTTCACGGAGATGCCGTAGGGGTCGAAGTAGGCGTTGCAGACGTCGCCGATGTTCACGTTGGCCTGCACCTGCTCCTGCATCAGACCCACCTCGGGGGCCACGCTGAGGCCCCAGTCGCGGATCTGGCTCAGGAACACCGCCGTGCTCACCTCGGCCTGCGTGGCGTTGGAGGTATCGAAGCGCAGGGAGGTGCTGCTGGAGCTGATGAAGGCCTCGCCCCCGGCGCTGTTGCGCACGTCGAAGTAGACGCCGTCCAGATCGACCTGGAACGGGGAACCATTCACATCGAAGCCGCCGCTGGCATCGGTCTGGTCGCTGTCGCCGTCGGCGGTCACGAGGAAGTTCGGCAGCGGGCTGTCGATGAGGTTGTCGTCGAGGGTGCGGACGTGGTGCCGGCCCTCCACCTCGCCGGTGGCGAAGGAGATCTCGTTGTAGACGTTGAGGACCTCGCCGGTCTCGGCGTCGATGTGGGTCACCCACTGGCCCACGGGGGACGCGGTGGCGGAGCGGACCTCCCACGCGCGGCGCAGCACCAGCTTGCCCATGGCTCCGTCGGAGCGCTCGACCGACCGCTCCAGCAGGACGAGGCGGGCGTCGGTGCGCTCGTGCACAGCCGCCGGGGCGGGGCCCCGCACGATGGCGGCGTCGATGGCCTGAGCGGCGTCGAGGCGGAGCTGCCCGGCCACGGGGGCCTGGCCGGGGAGCTGGGCGTGGATCAGTGCGAGTCGCCCGTGCTTGACGCGGGCGCGGATGCCGCCGCGGACCACCGGCAGCCCTGCCACCTCGAGGTCGAAGTCGACGTAGGTGATGCCTCGTGCCGAGGCCACGTTGCTCGGCATCAGGGTGCCGTCGCCGAGGCCCATCGCCGGGGCCCAGCGGTTCACGAAGGCGGCCACCTCGAGGGCGATGCCGGCGTCGCGGGTGGCGGTGAGCGGCACGCCGGGGCCGAACAGGGCGCGCACCGTGTGGTTGGCCTCGTCCATTTGGACCTGCCAGCCCTCGCCGTGCACGTCGGCGAAGTCGTCCCACACCTCGGCGGCGTCTTGCTGACGCAGCTGCTCTGCCGGGTGCACGTGCTGCAGCCGGTGAGGCTCGATGCCCACGTCGGTGGCGAGAGGAGCCGTAGGGGGCGCAATGGCGAAGGCCAGGGTCACGGACAGCAGGCTCATGGAGTCTCCCCTTCGAGGCGATGCCCGACGATATCGAACGTGGGCCGCCATCGCGTCAACCGTCGGTCACGGTCGCGTCCAGGAAGCGTCAGGCATCAGGGACAGCAGGTCCCCGCGGAGGCGGGATACGGTGCGAGGGCCCGTTCGTGGGCGGGAGAGGTGGCCACGTGGCGAAAGAGTTCAGCACCACCATCGCGGTCGTCCTCGGACTGGCCCTGGGATGCAATGGCGACGAGCCAGAGCCCCACCTCACCCCCGGCGGCGGCGGCGATGCCGACACCGACACCGACACCGACACCGACACCGACACCGACACCGACACCGACACGGGCATCGCCCCCACCGGCGACACCGGGAACCACACCACCACCGACGGCCCGGACTGGGCCAGCTGCGCGGTGGCGAGCGACAACGCGCTGCGCCTCGTGTGCTCGATCACCGACCCCGCCCGGACGGGCACCGCCAGCTGGACCGTGACCCAGGACACTCGAGTCCGCACGGCCAGCGCCGACGCCAGCGAGGACGTGGTGATCTGGGGCCTCGCCCCCAACACCCAGCTCACCTGGGCCGTGGAGCTCGACGGGTCCAACGGCACCGGCGCCTTCCCCACCGACCCACTCCCCAAAGGCATCGCGAGCCTGCAGGCCACCGTCTCTGGCTCCCCCATCGAGACGGAAGCCTTCGCCGTGCCCTTCACCTGCGACGGGCAAGCCGGCGCGGCCGTGATCGACGCGGAGGGCGCGGTCGTCTGGTACCACCAGGAGACGTCGTCGGGCGCTGGGGTGCTCGCGGGCGCCAACGGACTCGATTGGGTCGACGGGCAGGTCTTGATCGGCCTCGGCGGCCGCACCTTGGTCGAGGTCTCCACCGACGGCGAGGAGGCCTACCGTCTCACCAGCACCGACCGGCCGATGCACCACGACACGGCCATCGGGCCCGTGCACCGCTACGCCCTGAACGCCTCCCAGCACGGCTCCACGGTCGTCGACGGCTTCTACGTCCTCGACGACGGGGGCGACATCGTGGCGGAATGGGACCTCGCCGACCACTTGGAGGTCGGATCCGCCGGCATCGGCGGCTTCTGGCTCATGGAGTTTCCGTTCGCCGCGGACTGGTCCCATGCCAACAGCATCGAGATCGACGGGCCCGACCACGTGCTGATCTCCCTGAAGCACCTCAACGCGATCCTCCGGGTGGTGTCGAACCCCGACCGCGGCGACTTCGGCACCATCGAGTGGACCATCGACGGCGGCCGCAACAGCCTCCCCGGCGACTTCGTGTGGTCTGGAGGCGGGGCCTTCCTCGACCAGCACCATGTCTCGCGACGGGCCAATGGCGGCCTCACGATCTTCGACAACTTCAGCCAACCCCAGTCCCGCGCCATCGCCATCGCCATCGACGAGGGGGCTGGCACCGTCACCGAGACCGACAGCTGGCCCTTCGAGAGCCGCTGCGCCATCCAGGGCTCCGTCTACGAGCGCCCTGGAGGCTCCATCCTCTCGCTGTGCACCACGTCCGGTACCGTGCGGGAGTTCCCCGGCTCCAGCGACACGCCGGCGTGGGAGGTCGAGCTGCTCTGCCTGCAGCGAAGCGGTGGATCCGGGAACCTCGCACGGGCGATTCCCGTCGATCTCCCCGACTGAATGGGGATCCGAACCCACCGTCGCCCCGTAGTTGCAGTGAAGGAGCCATCGCGACGCACGTCGGGTAGTCTCCAGGACCCGGAGGGACCGTGAGCGACCGCATGGATCAGGACCAGATCAAGACGCAGCTGATCACCAAGATCCGCTGGCTGTCTCCGGTCGCGAGCGCCGACGACCTGCCGGTCGAAGGGGTCGAAGAAGGCATGCACTGCTTCGTCGAGGGACCCGAGAACGACGGCGAAGAGGAAATCTGGGCCTTCGAAGACGGAAAGTGGGTTCGGATCGACGAGCTCTAGGTCAGGCGACCGGGCCACCCTTGTCGAAGAACGGACCCGGAAGAAGACCGAGCAGCACGTCGCCGATGTCGGACAGCGTGAGGATGCCGGCGAGCTTGCCGTTGCGCTCCACCACCGCCGCATCGGCACCGGCGCGGCTGATCATGCGCACGGCCGTCTTGAGGGACTCCTCGATGTCGACCCGCACGGGCTCCCGGACGCACATCCGCGCGATCGGCACGTCCTCGTCGCCAGTGAGGGCCTTGGCCAGGTCGAGGTCGGCGAGGGACACGATCGCGAGCACGACATCGTGGGCGTCGACCACCGGCAGGTGGTGGATCTCGTGGCCGGCCATCATCGCCCTCGCAGCAAGGCACGTGGCCGACGCCTTCACCGTCACGGGGAAAGGCGTCATCGCTTGAATCACATTGGGGTGGTTGCCCATGTCGATGGCTCCCTGCGACGTGCGCCGCCGATTAACGCGGATGGGGCGACCGCGCGGCCCAGCCCGTCGATCCCGTCCGACCCTCCATGCCCGGGTAGGTAGCGTCATGGCTCCTGACTTCCACTGGACTCCCTTCCACGGCCTCAGCGTGGTGGACCTCCACGACGCGCTGCGCTTGCGGGCCGACGTCTTCGTCGTCGAGCAGGACTGTGCCTACGCCGACGTCGACGGCCGGGACCCGACGGCCTGGCACCTACTCGCCCGCAGCCCGGAGGGGGAGCTCGTGGCCTACCTGCGTGCCTTCGCCCCCGGGGTCGAGCGCAGAGAGGCGGTGATCGGCCGGGTGGTCACCGGGCCCCGAGGAGAAGGCCTCGGCACCGTCCTGATGGCGGAAGGCCTCGATCGCATCGCCAGCCAGTGGCCGGAGGCTCCGGTCTGGTTGTCGGCCCAGGCCCACCTGGCGGCCTGGTACGGCCGACTCGGCTTCGCGATCTGCGGCCCAGGCTACGATGAAGACGGCATCCCCCACGTCCCGATGCAGAGGCCTGCACCATGATCCTCCAGGTCGACCCCCCCCGCTAGCTCACCCGACAGACTCGAGGACGTGCTCCCGCAGCCAGGCTGCTACCTCGTCGTCCCGAGCCGCTCGCCCTCGCACCAGCACCAGATCGTGCGCCTCGAGCTCCTCCTCGAGGAGGGCCGGCATCCACCAACGCACCTCGTCGAGGGAGCCGTGGGCGAGCAGCACGATCAGCTCCAGGTCGGGCAGGCCGGCGTGCCGCAAGCGTGTGAGGAGCCGCTCCCGCACCCCTGGCTGGTCGAGGGGGGCCACCACCACGGCACAGCGGAGCAGGGAGTCCTCGACACTGGAGTCGGGCCGCGCCGGGTCGTTCTGGAGCAGCAGGGCGGAGTCGTGGGCGTCGAGGGCGAGGAGCACCAGCCGGCCGAGCGGCGACGGATGCAGCGCCTCGGCGACCCGGGCCCCTTCGGCCACCGTCACGGCGTTCGCGTTCTGCAGCAGGGCGGCACCGAGACCCATGGCGAGCTTGGCGTCGAGGGCGCCCGACTGCACGAGTCCCAGGATCCACTGCCACGGTCGCTGGCCTGCGACCACGGTGCCGCCGGCGCCGGCGGCGTCGGCCTGAGCAAGGGCCGCCAGCTCCGGGGGGGAGGCCACGTTGCGGCCGCCGACGGTCAACGGAAAGGGCATGAAGCACGCTACCACGGCGGCCGGGCGGTCGTCTCGACCCCCGCGACCGCCCGTCGGCGCCCCCCCACACCGCGGGGGGCGACCCACGAATCCCTCAGGGAACGCCTGCTCGGATCGATGAAGATCCCACCATGTCCTCTCTGCACCTACGCCACCACCCTGGCCCCCTGAGCACGTTGTTGCTCACCGGCGCCGTCGTGGCGCTGCTCATGGGACTCCTGATCCGCGTGGTCCTGCCCGACGGCTGGGATCCATGGTGGGCCAGGCTCTCGATCGCAGCCGCGTGCGCGGCGATGGGGGCGATGGCACGGCGGCGACGCCATCTGGCGCAGCTGCAGACCGGCCTCCGCGCGCTGGCGTGGGCCGCCAGCGCCTGGGTCGTTCTGCTGCTGTGGGGCAACGACTTCCCGAGCGGCCTCTCCTCGGGGGTGGTCGTCGTGCAAGCGGTCTGCCTGGTGGTCTTCCCTTCCATGAAGGAGGCGCTGCTCTACACCCTCGCCTTGTCGGTAGGCCTCATCCTGGCGGGGTCATGGGCGGGCGTGTCTGCGCAAGCGTACGTAGGCCTGGCGTCGACCACCCTGGCCGTGGGGGTCGTCATGGCCCAGGGCACACGGCACCGCATCGGCCTCGCCGAGGCGTTGCTCACGGCACGCGACCGCCTCGAGGACCAGGTCGACGAGCGGACCCGCGAGCTGAAGGTGGAGGTGGGAGAGCGCCGGCGCGCAGAGGTCCGTGCCCTCGACGCTTCGGCCGCCAAGTCCCGCTTCCTCGCGAACATGAGCCACGAGCTCCGCACGCCCCTGAACGCCATCCTCGGCTACACCGAGCTGGTGGAGGAGACCGTCACCGAGGGGCCCTTCGAACCAGCGGTGGTCTGCACCGACCTACACACCATCCGGCGCTCCGGACACCACCTGCTGGCCCTCGTCGACGACGTGCTGGACCTCTCCCGCATCGAGGCTGGGTCCCTCGACCTGGCGCTCCGACCCGTGGACGTGTCGGCCCTCGTGGCCCAGGCCGTCGACGAGATCCGTCCCGTCGCCGAAGGAAAGGGCTTGGCCCTGCGCACCCACGTCCCTCCGACCGTGCCCCAGGCCTACATCGATGCCCAACGGGCCGCGCAGATCTTGATGAACCTCCTCTCCAACGCCGTGAAGTTCACGGCATCGGGCACCGTGGAGGTATCGGTGCACGCCCGGCCGGGGGCCGTCGCCATCGAGGTCCGAGACACCGGCGTCGGCATCTCGGACGACGGCCGGGAGCGCCTGTTCACCCCCTTCGGGCAGCTCGACGACACCAGCACGCGAACCGCCGGAGGCACGGGCTTGGGGTTGGCCCTGAGCCGCGACCTCGCCCACCAGATGGGCGGGGAGATCAGCGTGCAGAGCGTGCCTGGCTCGGGCTCGACCTTCACCCTGTTGGTGCCGTCCGCCGACGGGGACCGGCTCCCCGAGCCCTCCCTCCTGCCCAGCGCCTACGGTGCTCACCAGGTCATGGGCATCCCGCGGGCGAGCGGCGCCTGCGTCCCGCAGTCCACGGTGGCAGACCACACCTCAGTCCCTGCCGTGTCGAAAGCCACCACCGTGCCCGAGGTGGCGCAGGTCACCAACAGGCCGCCGTCGTCGAGCGGGTAGGCGGCACCCTGGGTAGGGCAGTGTTCGCCGAGCGCCACGCTGTGCACCTCGGAGACCGAGTCCTCCCCTAGCCCCAGCACCAGCCCACGGGAGCGGCTCGCCCCGTTGTCGAAGAGCAGCAGCTGCCCCTCGTCGTCGACGCTCGCGTGGTGCTGCCCGTAGAAGCCCCCGCCATCCGACCAGTCGAAGTCGCTGGCCAGCTGGCTGTCGGCCCCCGTCAGGGTCCACACCACCTCACCGAAGTCCCCTGCATCGGGATCCAGCACCACCATGAGCAGTGCATTCTGGGCCTTGAGCGACAACAACGCTGTGCCGTCCCCCACCAGCTCCACCGAGTTGGTGTGGGACCAGTCGGTGGCCCCCGGGAAGGTCTGCGCCCAGTAGCGGTCCTCTCCAGCCCCCCCAGAGGGGGTGACCACGGTGGACAACGCGAACGAGGCGACCTCCTCCTCGCCCTCGAAGACCCGGACGCCGTCGAGCACGTAGCCGTCCTCCTCGAAGGCCTCCAGCAGGTACAGGCGCCCGTCTTCGTCCGCGGCGAGGTCGTGATGAAGCGGGTCGCTCAGGCCCGTGATGGTCCGCAGCACCGTGCCGTCCGGCGCCACCTCCACCACCTCGGCTCCGTCGATCCCCGCGACGAAGCCGTCCGGGGTCCGGTCGAAGCCCTGCAGCCCCCCACGGGCGTCGACCGAGCCCCCGCCGAGCACCTCGTACCACGTGACCCGACCCGCCTCGTCGAAGGCCACCAGGCCCGTGGCGTCGTCGCACTGCAGGGGCACCATCACGGCATCGGTCGCGAGGCCAACGCCGAAGGTGGCGATGGAGAGCGCGCCCAGGTCGGCGGAGCCGGTGCTCAGCCCGCCGCTCGCCGCGCCCGCGCTGGTGCTCGCCTCCCACGTGAGGTCGGTGGCCTCGGGCAGTCCCCACAGCAGCTGTGCGTGGTGGGTGCCCTCCGACGTGAAGGTGCGCACCGGCGTGCTCCCCTCGTAGACCGTCCACGCCACCTCGGCGGGCGCCTCGGTGGTCAACGAGCAGTCGAAACGGAGAGGGTTCTCGGTCGTCTCGCAGGCCGCATCGACGACCGCCCCAGAGACCTCCGCGTCTGAGACCGAGGCATCCTGGCCAGGGGCCGCATCCTCGGTCGCGACGCATCCGGCCAAGGCCGGCATCCACAAGAAGAAGCGCAGGGTTCGCACAGGACCTCCAATGAAGAATCCCTAGCGGTCCCGCGCCCCCGGGTCGGTGGTGCGACCGTCGGGGTTCCGTCAGCGAATGTAGGGGAAGCCCATCCCACCGAGCACCCCAGGGCCTCGGGCCACGGGACGGGACAGGTCCAGCAGCGCCGCCGGACGGTCTTCGCCCCCCGTCAGGTTCACGCTGGTGAGGGTCGCACCCAGGGTTGGATCCCAGAAGACCATGCGCGGACGCTGGGCATCGTCGAGGTAGAGCAGATCGGAGTCGGGCATCCAGACGACATGCTCGGGGGTCCAGTCCAAGGGAACCTCTTCGGCCACCGCATCGACCAGGTCGATCCGCCACAGGCCCTCGTGGGTCAGCCACACCTCGTCGTGGCCCTCCCGGACCGTCATCGTGGAGAGCGGCAGGCGAGCGTCCAGGGTCGTGGAGGCGCCCGTGTCGAGATCGATGATCTGCAGCTGGTCTTCGCCGAAGGCGTCGGCCACCACCACCTGGTTGCCATCGTGGCTGACGAACCAGCTGGGGGTGCCCTCCAGCGTCAGCGGGAAGCGCTCGGTCTCGAGGGTCACTGGGTCGACCAGCACCAGCTCGGTGTCCCGCTGGGGGTCCCAGGCCACCAGCGTCGAGCCGTCGGGGGTGAAGGACACCGGGCCTGCCGCGTCGGGCACGTGGCGCACCTCCCCGCTGTCCACATCGAGGAGCAGCAGCTCGTGGTCGCCGTCCATGTCGACGACCGGGAAGGCCACCAACGCATCGTCGGGATGCCAGCCGATCCAGGTGAAGCCCATGCCGAAGAGCGGGAGGGCGTCCACCGACACGTCGGTCATGGGCGCCGGCATGGACGCGGTGCGGCCCCCAGGGCCGGGCTCTCCCTTCGCCACCAGCCCGGTGCTCGTGAAGTCCCACACCTGCAGCCGGGCCTCCTCGAATTCGTCGTCCCAGGTGATGGCGGCGAGCCGGTCCCGCTGTTGGGCCCACATCGCCTCCCCCCACCCTTCGATGTCCTGCACCGAGGCAGTGGTGAGGGTGTCCGGGTCGATCACCGTCAGCGGCAGCTGGGGATGGGCGTTGTCGGCCACCACCACGTACCGGCGCGACGGCGCGGTGCGGGTGCCCCAGTACCTCGCGTCGACCTCGCGCTGGGCCGTCACCTCCAGGGAGTGATGGTCGAGGACGTAGAGCGCCTCCTGCTCGTCGGAGAGCTGGCCCATCAGCAGCAGCCCGGACGCGGTGTCGAGGAGGCGTACATCGTCGTGGCCCGTCACGTCGAGGAGCAGCTCTGGCACCGTCTCCCCCGCTCGCATGCCCCACACCGTCTTGCGGTCCGGCACCACGTCATCGGGCAGCTCGGCACAGTCGCCGGCCACCGACTGCGAGAGCAGCGCGTAGGCTCGCTCCTCGGTCACACCCACGTAGGGGTTTCCGGTCCAGTCGCAGCGACCGTCCCCCTCCAGCTCCTCAGCCTCGGTGCCCGGCGCCTCGTGGTCGAGCCAGCCGTCGCCGCCGGCCTCGTTGGTGCCGAGGGTGGCGCCCCCCACACAGGCGAGCAGGGACACGATCACGGGAACAGCGACGAAGAAGCGGGGCTTCATGAGGACCTCCTGATGGTCCCAATGTCATCGTTCGCCGTGCCGTCCGCGACCCGCTTTCGAACAAAACACCCCCCAGTCGGTCCACCTAGCGTTCGATTCTGGACCATGCCTGCCCTAGGATGTCGACGCCCCCTCCATCGCGGTGCGCCGCATCGACGCCCCCTCTCATGGGCGGAACAGCACGTCGGGCGACAGGGGCTCGTCGACGAAGCTCATGGTCAGCCCTTCGGGAAGGGCCCGAGCACGCCCGTGAAGGTCCGGGTGTCCTCCTCGGTGATGCCGTCGGGGAGTTCATCGGCCCCCTCGGACCACGGGTGCTGCACCGTCACGGTCAGCCAGCTGCTGCCGCCGACGTCGCCGATCCAGTGCAGGCCCGTGAACTCGCCGTAGGGAGGCGCGACCATCAGCGCCTTGGGCGCCGCAGAGAGCTTCTCCACGTCGATGGCCCACAGGATGGCGTTGGGGTGCTTGGACGTGTCTTCGGCCACGATCAGCTGCCGATGTTCTGGCATGAAGCTGATGTTGTCGGGGTTGGAGATGCCGCCGGCGGCACAGGCCTTGCCCCCGTCGATGGGCTCGCCCACCACGTCGGGCTCCAAGGCCGTCATCACGTGCTCGCTCGGAATGGCGTTGCCTTCGGTGTCCACCACCCCCGCATGGGTGCTGCCGCCGTAGACGATGCCGCAGCCGTTGGGCTCCATGCGGACCTGCCCTTCGTCGTCGGTCATCGTCTTGGTGATCTTGCTGACCGCCAAGTACACACGGCCGGTCTCGGGGTCGAAGGTGATGCCCTCCCCCTTCTCCAGCTCCAGGGACGCGCCCACCAGTCCGGCATAGCGCCGCTTCTCGAATCGTGACGCCAACAGGGCCGGGTCGGGCACGGCCCCGCTCGGGGCCGCGAGGGCCAGGCACTCTTCGCCGTAGTGGTGCCGCACGAAGGTGAAGCCGTCGCTGCAGGCGCCGTCGACCGGCTCCTCCACCCGAAACAGCTCATCGAAGGACAGGCCCCGCTCCAGGTGTGGGCGCAGCTGGTCGTCGGTGGCGTGGCCCAGAGGGACCCAGCCGATGCCGAGGACGTCGCCCTGCTGCTCGTAGCGGGCGGCGTACAGGTGGCCCGCAGAGAGGTCGCCTGCCGTGTCGGCCACGAACAGGTAGAAGCCCACCGCCGTGCCATCGTCGGACAGGTAGACGGTGCGCTGGTCCGGAAGCACGTAGGCAATCTCGTGGGAGGCCCGCCCGGGGGAGAGGTGCTTGACCGCCGAGCTGGTGCCTTGGGCGTCGGTGATGCGGACCTCGGGGATCCAGCCGGAGCGGTACGGGTCGAGCGGCTCGTCCTGGTAGCGCTTCATCGCCGTCCACGCGCGGTGGGGCCAGTACTGGTCCTTGGTGGGCTCGGCGCGAGCATCGGGCTCGTACTCCTCGGAGCCGAGGTGGGTGTTCCACGGCGTGATCTGCCCTGCACAGGGGTTCCACAGGCCACCCACCGCCGAGAAATCCACCGGCGCCGAGGACTGCACCGACACCGCTCCCTCGTCGCTCACGGCCAGCGGCGAGACGTACATGGCCCCGGGCGTGCACTCGAAGTGGGACACCAAGAAGGGCTGCCCGTCGATGGTGAGGATGCTGTTGAAGTCCTGCTCGTTGCACAGTCCGTCGTCGCCGGCCACGGGCTCCATGGAGCGGGTGTGCAGCCGCCCGAAGTCGTCGTCGCCCGTGCGACGCAGCACGGTGTAGCGGATGGGGTGGTCGACGCCGTCGAGGGTGACGTGGGGCACAGCCTGGGGCTCGACGAGCCGACTCAGGTCGGCGCCGGCGGGCAGTGGTGGCACCGAGAACAGAGCCGCCGCTGGGGGCTCTGGGTCGGACACGGGCACCACAGCTGGCGCCGTCGGGGCATCCACCGGGACGCGGGAACCGCCGCACCCCAGCGCCAACAGGGAGATGGCCGCAATCCAGGGGGTCCGCACAGTGAGCACAACGCCTCCTCAGACGACAGCGCCGCCTAACACCCCCCCCATCACGTGCCGGTGCCACCTGAGTGCCAGCTGCGGGACAGCACCGAGCGACCGGGCAAACCGAGCGAGACTGGATACGCAGCCCCGTTCCCATGAGGAGTCCTGTGCCGATCCGCGCCATCGCCGCCGCCCTGATGCTCTCCCCCCTGCTCGTCCCCGCCACGGCGGCCGCTGGCACGGGACCTTGGGTCGTGGGCTCGGGCCAGGCCAGCCTGTACGTCGGGGTCGAGTCCCAGCGCCTCACCCGCCTGGCCACCATCGTCGACGGCAAGCGGGATGTGGTCGACGTCGGCCAAGGGGTCTCGAGCTTCGGGGTGAAGGGCATCGCCTCCCTCGGCATCACCGACCGGGTCGAGGTCGAAGCCGGCCTTCCCTGGTGGACGGTGCGGGCCAACCGACCCGACGAGCCGATCTGTGCCGCCCTCGGCCTGAACGCCTGCGACGACGTCCGCACCGTGGGCGTCCTCGCCGTGCGCACGAAGGCCCTGGTGCTCGACGAGTACTTCGGGGCGCCGCTGTCGCTCTCGCTCGGGGCGGAGCTCCGCTACGGCGACTTCACGGCGAACACGCGGGAGCGCATCACCAACGTCGGCGAAGGCACCACGGACTTGGGGCCCACGGTCGCCGTCGGTCGGGTGGGGAGCCTCGGCGGCGACAGCTTCTTCAGCACCTACCTGGAGGCGGGCTGGCGCTACCGCTTCCCTACGACCCGGGCCTACCCGGATGCCCCCACCGGGCAGACCCGGGCCCCACAGCCCGAGACCTGGGCGCTCACCGAGTTCCTGGCAGGTCCTACTCCCTGGTTCTCCTTGGGCCCCAGCGCCAGCTTCCTCACCCGCGCGGGCCTGGACTGGGGCGAGATCGACCTGAACGACCCGGACCGTCTCGCCGCCCTGGGCGTCACCTCGGTTCGGGCCGGTGGCACCCTCGTGGTGCGCAACCAGAGCAACCTGGCACTGTCGGCGAGCCTGCTGACCGTGCTCCATGCCCGCAACAACCCCACCGACGTGATCTCCATGAACCTCGGGGTGTCGTTCAGCGGCCTCGCCAGCCGGGAGCGCTGAGTGCTGCCCATCGGCGACATCCTGCAAGAGCGCTACCAGGTCGAGGCCCTGCTCGGCAGTGGCGGCTTGGCCGACGTCTACCGTGTGCGCCACCTCGCCCTCGGCTCCCAGCACGCCCTGAAGGTGCTCTCGTGGGACCGCGCCAGCATCGATCGCCGCCTGTTGCTGGAGGGTCGAATCCAGGCCCAGCTAAGGCACCCCAACATCGTGGCGGTCACCGACGTGCTCAAGGTGGAGGGCAAGGCCGCGCTCCTGCTGGACTACGTCGACGGGCCGACCCTCGAGGAGTTCCTCGCCGACTGCGAGGAGCCCCTGCCCCAGGAGGAAGCCCTCGACCTGTTCGCCGGGATCTTGGCCGCGGTCGTACGGGCCCACGACGCCGGCGTGCTCCACCGCGACCTGAAGCCCCAGAACGTGCTGCTCGAGACGGTCGCTGGCCGGCTCACCCCCAAGGTGGCCGACTTCGGGCTGGCCAAGGTCGTGGAGGACGAGCTCGCCGCCAGCAACACCCGGACCAACGTCACCATGGGCACCCCCGGCTACATGGCGCCGGAGCAGGTCCGGGATGCCGCCTCGGTGGACGCCCGCACCGACGTGTTCGCCCTCGGCGTGCTCCTCCACGAGATCCTCACCGCCGAGCGCGCGTTCGCCGACGAAGACGGCCACACCGCCGTCACGTCCACCCTGGAAGACGACGCGCCGCCGCTGCCCGACCGCGTCGACGAGCGGGTGCGGCGCACCGTGGAGGCCGCGCTCTCCCGCGACCCCGATGGGCGACCCACCGACGCCCGTGCCCTCGCCGAGCGGTTGTTCTCCGAGGGCGACCCGCGACGCGGCGACGTGCTCGCCCTCGGGGGCACGCCCCTGGCCTTGTCCCCGCGGCAGGGGGAAGTGGCCCAGCTCGCCGACCTCCAGAACGCCAGCCTCACGTCGGGCTCCCCCAGCGCCGACACCTGGTCCGCTACCGCCGTGCCCGCCACCCAGCCCGGCGAGTCACGGAGCTGGATGCCCGCGGTGCTCCTGGTTCTGCTCCTGGGCGCCCTCGGCCTGGGCGCCGCGGGGCTGTGGTCCACGCTCGGCCCCGAGGGCTCTGCCCCTGACCCCGTGGTCGACGGCCCCCCCCGCACCCCGCCTCCGGTCGTGCCCATGCCCGCCCCCCTTCCCACGCCTGCCGACGTCGTCCCTCCGACGCCCGCACCCGAGGCTGAGCCCCAAGGGGTCGATGCCCCCCCACCGGGTCCGAAGGCTGCAGGGGTCCCCACCGAGCCAACGCCGGCCCCCGCGCCCGCGGCCCCCGAGCCGGCGCCGGTCGCCCCCGCCGGCGACCCGACCCCACCCGACCCACCGGAAGCCGCCCCCCCACCGGAGGAGCCAGCACCTGCCCCCGCCCCGTCCGGGACGGCCGCCCCCGAAGACGCCGAGATGGCCGAGATGCAGCGCCTGCTGGCCGGCGCCTGGTCCGGCACCACGGACCGAGGACAACCCTTGGTGTTGCGCATCGACCGCGTCGACGCGGACGGCGTTCGGGGCGCGCTCGTGTTCACCGGCCCCACCTCCCGCACGACCGACCTGCTCGGGACCTTCGATGGCTCGGCCCTCAGCCTGTCGAGCAGCGATGGCACCAAGGTGGAGGTCACCCTCTCGGGAAGCCGCATGACCGGCAGCTATGGGAAGGGGAAGCGCTCCACTGGGTTCAGCGCGAGCCGCTGAGGGTCGCGGTCAGCTCGCAGGAGCCACTTCGAGAGAATGCCCGGGGGCATGACCGCCCATGGGTCGGCGTCCCACCGGGAAGGACATGCCCCGGGACCTGGTGAGACCACAGGGGTGCTGGCACACGCCCTACCGGATGGCAGGGCGGAGTGCGTTTTCACGAAGGAGCTGAAGGGGCGACTGCTCGTCGCCCTTCAGTCGTCGTCGTCGGCGGGCTCGAGGCCACCGCCCTTGCCGCGCACGAAGACCTGGCTGACGGACTCCACACCTGCGTTCACTGCGTCCTTCGCGGAGACGGCCTTGGAGCCGCGACGCCGCAAGACGACGAAGCCGACGATCGCCAGCATGACCAGAAGGCTTCCCCCACAACAGAGGAGGCTGGTCAGCAGCGAGATGAGGATGATGACGATTTCCATGGGCCCCACGCTCTCTCCACAAGGGAGTGCGCCAACATAGCGCAAGGGAACGGGCGGGTCACCCCTCCCCCGCTGACCGCTCCCCACCGGGATACACGGCCCGGCCGGAGGCAGCCCATGGCCGTGTTGGAGATCATCACCGCCCCCCACCCCATCCTCGAGATGCGGGCGCGCGAGGTCGAAACTGACGAGTTCGGTCCCGAACTCGATCGGCACACCAAGAACATGGCCGAGACGATGTACGCCGCCCCTGGCGTCGGCCTCGCCTCACCCCAGGTCTCAGACCCACGGCGCATCTTGGTGATCGACTCTGGGGAGAAGGAGGAGCGCGGCGCACGCTTCTTCGCACTCGTGAACCCCAAGATCATCGAGGCGAGCGCCGAGATGATCCCGTGGTTCGAGACCTGCCTGTCGGTGCCGGACTTCGAGGTGGAGATCCAGCGTCATCGCAAGGTGACCGTGGAATACCAGCATCCACTCGATGGTTCGGTGCAGCAAGACACCTTCGAGGACTACGAAGCGGTGATCGTGCAGCACGAACTCGACCACCTGGCCGGCACCCTGCTGCTGGACCGCGCCAGCCGGTTCAAGAAGGTCCGCTACCTCAAGAAGGTCAGCAAATTGAAGAAGCGCCTCCAGGAGCTCGCATGACCATCCTCTTCGCTCTTGTCCTCATGGCCCATGCCGGCAAGGACCCCTGCGCCGAGCGCACCGAGGAACAGCAGGCGGCATTCACTGCGTCCCTGGAAGCCCTGCAGGTCCAGCTCACGGACAGCCAGGTCCAGGAGGGCGCCAAGGACCTGTCGGGCAAGGTCGCAAAGCAGATGATGTCCCACCACAAGAAGGGCGAGCTATGCACCCTGGACCAGCGCTTCTGGGCCGCCCTCATCCTCGTGTCTTCCAGCAAGGAAGACTACGTGGTGGAGGGGCACGACCTGGCGGTCTACATCCTCGAGGAGCGGCACCCACGCGGAGCGTGGCTCATGGGTCTCGCCCACGACCGCAAGAGCGTGGCACGAGGTGCCGTCCAGGCCTACGGCACGCAGACCCGCGCAGAGAATGGCAAGCGCTGCCTGATTTGGACGAACCTCGACTACTCGGACGAGTTGCGAAAGGACTACGGCTACCCCATCCTCGAAGAGACGCTGGCGAGCATCCTCGAGCTCAACGGCTTCAAGGGGGTGCCACCCACGGTCCTCGAGCTCAAGAAGCGCGACCTGTGGTGCAAGCCGGAGCCGTGGGATGGCTCCCGCTCCGATCTGCGTGACCCCTACGACGGCCGCAAGTAGCCAAACCCGAGGACCCCGATGCTGACCATGCTTCTCCTGGCCACCGCCTTCGCGTGGGAGCCTGGCCCCGACGACCACCCCACCTCCGACTCCATCACCCCGGACTTCCTGGAGACCGCCGGGGTGCCTGAAGCCCTGTGGGAGCTGCAGAAAGGCGAAGTCGGCTTCGAGCTCAAGCGGGTCGGCGAGATCGACTGGCCCACGCCGGCACCCACGATCAAGGTCACCTGCTACGCGGTCTTGCACGTCGACGAGAAGGGCAAGACCCAGGCCGTCTGGATGACCGGCTGCAGCGACCGGTACGTGCCGGCCGTCACGAAAGGCCTGATGCGCACCAAGTGGAAGCGCACCAAAGGGGAGGCCCAAGTGCCCTTCCTCGATCGCGTCACGGTGAGCACCGGACGCGTCAGCCCAACGTAGCGCCTCGCTACTTGGCTGCGGTCAGGGTCAGCACCAAGGGCACCTCCTGGGTGTCACTGCAGTCCGGGTTCCCCTCGCACGTGTCCGCCTGCACCTGGGTCGCCACCGTGGTGTAGGCCACTCGCTGGCCGACGAGCTTGCTCGCGTCGGAGCCACCGCCTGGGCACAGCTCGAAGTCGCCGTGCAGGTAGAGCTCCTCGCCCCCCTTGCCCTTCAGCTCGACGTAGCAGGCGACGTCGCCCTGCTCGAGGCTCACCAGCTTGCCCTGCTTGGCAGCCGCCGCCTCGGGGGCCTTCTCAGGCGCGGCCTCGGGGGCCTTGTCCGTGGGGGCGTCAGGAGCGGTGACCGCCTCCCCCGAACCACACGCCAGCATCCATCCGCCCACCATCGCCACCATCAGACCTCGTCGCACGCGCACCTCCAAGCGCGCAGCATCCCACACCCCCTCCAGCGAGGCGAGCCCATCAACGCACCGCGAGCGCCTCCAGGGAGATGTCCCCACCCTCGAGGGTCAAAAGCACCGGCTCGCCGCCCAGCACCACCGCGGCGCCGTCGGAGGGAGGGCACCGATCCAAGGCCTCGACACCGTCCTCCCCCTCCACCAGCCACCGATGCACCACGGGGCCCCGCCCGACCCGCTCATCCAGCCGGTAGCGACCGACCGACCGGCCGTCGGGCAGCGTGGCGACGGTGCAGCCCGTCCGAGGGCAGACAAAGCCCTCCGGGGCCTGCTCCCCGCGGCAGCCATCCGCCACCAGCTCGTCGACCGCGAGCAGCCCCTCCTCCTCCAGGGCACCATCCGGGCCAAGGCGCCAGCTGGTGGTCCCTCGCCATAGCCGCACGGACCCATCGCCGAGGCAGCCGACCCCGTCGAGCCCATCCAGTCCGGCAGGCGCGGCCACCACCACCACCGCCTCAGCCCAGCCCACATCATCGGCGACGCGGGCCTGGTAGGCAGCATCCCGGAGGAAGGCATCTCGCGGGTCCAGCCCCTCCCCATCGGGGCACTCCACCGGGTGCAGCACGGGGTAGGCCGACGGCCACACCGCCTCACACCACCGAGCGAAGGTCTCCTTGCGAGCACGTGCCCCCCCGGCGCCCCACAGTTCCGGGTCTTGCTCCATGAGGAGGTTGCCGCGGTCGAGGGCATGGCACAGCTCGTGGTGCAGCGACTGGTCCACGACGGACGTCGGCACATCGTCCACCGCCACCCGCACGCCGTCGGTCACCGGATTGTAGCGTCCACCATACCGGTCACTCTCCACGGCCCGGATGTGTGCCACGCACATGGGCAAGGCCAGATTCGTCTGGAAGGCCCCGACCAGGCGCCGAGCATTCGCGCGCTCGGCATCGCTGAAGTCCCCTTCGATGGGGACCGCGTCGAGCGGCGGGCAGTCCGACCGGCAGGCCCCGAGCGCCAACAGCAGCAGGCCCCTCATGGCCCATCCGCGGGAATGCACGGACGGGCGAGCCGCAGGGGTTCGACGGGGTCGCATTCCACCACCCGCACCCCCACCAGCACATCCGGGCAGCGCTCCAACATCGCGGCGACCCCGTCGTCCACGGCCAGCCGGACCACCGCCGACGGCTGCACCTGCGCGCACCACGCCTCGGCCTCCTCCTGGGTCGCGGCACACACGGTCCTGTCGTCGCCGCCCACGAGCCCCGTCCAGCAGGTGGCGTCGTCGCAGTCCCACCCCAGGCCCAAGGTCGCGCACACCTCGAAGCGCTCGGGGTCGACGCGAAGCTCCACATCGCACCGGCTGGGCCCACACGCCCAGGTCTCCTGCGGCTCCGGCAGCCGGGCACCGCAGGCACTGGCGACCCACGCCAGCGCAAGGCCTGCCCTCACTTCGGAACTGGGAAGCCCCGCGCACGCATCAGGGCAGCGGTGTCGACGTCGCGGCCGCGGAACGCCATCCAAGCATCCGCCGCGTCCTGCCGGTTCCCCGCCGACAAGATGTGCTCCATGTACTTCTCGGCCACGCCGCGGTCGTAGAAGCCCTCGCCCTCGGTGAACGCCTCGGCGGCGTCCGAGGTGAGCGCGTCGGCCCACAGGTAGCTGTAGTAGCCGGCGGAGTAGCCGTCGCCGGAGAACACGTGGCCGAACTGGGGCGTGCGGTGCCGCATCACCAGCTCCTTGGGCATGCCGAGCTTCTCGAGCTCCACGCGCTCGAAGGTGTCGGCATCGATCTCAGCATCGGCCGCGAGGTGGAGCTTCATGTCGATGAGGGCGCTGGCCAGGTACTCGGTGGTCCGGAAGCCCTCGTTGAAGGTCGAGGCGGCCTCGATGCGGTCGAGCAGCTCCTTCGGCATCGGCTCGCCGGTCTCCACGTGCACAGCGAACTTCGACAGCACCTCCGTGGTCGACAGCCAGCGCTCGTTGAGCTGGCTCGGGAACTCCACGAAGTCGCGCACCACCGCAGTGCCCGCGAGGCTTGGGTAGATCACGTTGCTCGACAGGCCGTGGATGGCGTGGCCGAACTCGTGGAACAACGTCTGGGCGTCGTCCCAGGAGATGAGCACCGGCTCGCCTGGCGCACCCTTCACGAAGTTGGCGTTGTTGTGGATGATGGGGCTGTGGCCCGCTTTGCCGAGGCCATCCTGCTCCCGGTAGCTCGACATCCAGGCGCCGCTACGCTTGCCGGACCGAGCGAAGGGGTCGAAGTAGAACAGGCCTTGGTGGGAGCCGTCGGACGCCTTGACCTCCCACACCCGCACGTCCTCGTGGGGCACGGGAAGATCGACGAGCTCGAAGGTCCAGCCCCAGTTCTCGGAGACGGCCCAGAACATGCCCTCCCGGAGCTTCTCGAGCTGGAGGTACTGCTTGACCTCGTTCTGATCGAGGTCGTACTTCTCCTTGCGGACCTTCTCTGCGTAGAAGCGGTAGTCCCAGGGCTCGATGGTGATGCCGGCCTTCTCGGCGTCCGCCACCTTCTGCATGTCGGCCACTTCCTCGACCACCCGGGCCGTGCTGGCCTTCCACACCGACTCCATGAGGTCCATGGTCTTCTCGGGGACCTTGGCCATGCCGTAGTGGGTGCGGAAGTGGGCGTGGCTGTCGAAGCCCAAGAGCTTGGCGCGCTCGGCCCGCAGCTTGAGGATCTTCGGGATGATGACGTTGTTGTCGTTGTCGTCGCCGTTGTCGCCGCGGCTGTAGTAGGTCGTCCACACCTTCTCCCGCAGGTCGCGACGGGCGCTCATCTGCAGGAAGGGCTCCATGGAGGAGCGGGTGTTGCTGACCGCCCACTCGCCAGGGTGCTCGAGCTTCTCGGCCGCTGCCGCCGCCGCTGCCTTGTAGCTGTCGGACAGGCCCGCGAGCTCCTCCTCGGAGGTGAGGTACAGCACGTACTTCTCCTCGTCGGCCAGCAGGTGGTTGCCGAAATCGGTGTACAGCTTGGAGAGGGCCTGGTTGATCTCGGCGACGCGAGCCTTGGCGTCCCCATCGAGGGCGGCGCCGGCCCGCACGAAGTTGTCGTAGGCGACCTTGGCGAGGCGCGACTCCTCCTCCCCGAGGCCCTCGCGCTTCTCGTAGACGGCCTTCACCCGAGCGAAGAGCTGCGCGTCCTGGGACACCCGGTCGAAGTGGGCCGCCAGCTTCGGCGACATCTCTCCCTGGACCGCACGCATCTCGTCGGAGCTGAAGGACCCGGTCCAGTGGTAGTAGAGCGGCAGCACCCGAGACAGCCCCTGACCAGCCTTCTCCATGGCCAACAGCGTGTTCTCGAAGGTGGCCGGCTCCGGGTTCTGAGCGATGAACCGGTACTCCGCGAGGGCGTCCTTCATGGCCTTCTCGAGGGCCGGCTGGAAGTCTGCGACCTCGATCTGGTCCAGCGGCGGCACCCCACCGTACGATCCGCTCCACTCCTCCAGCAGCTTGGGCTCGGCGGGCTCGGTCATCTCGGACTCCTGTTCGGCGGCGGGGGTGGGGGTCGACTTGGGTGCGCAGCTCACGAGCAGGGCGAGCGCGACGAGGGCAGACAGGCGCATGGGTGGACCTCCAGGGGGCGCTGGTATCCGAGCAGACGCCCTCGGTCACCCGTCGTCCACCTGGACCGCCTCCAGCAGCTGCTGAGGCGTCCATGGCTTCGCCAGGAATGCGTCCACCCGCTTCCCCGGAAGCCGCGAGGACACCTCTTGCTCTGAGAAGCCGCTGCTCATCACGATGCGCAGGACCTTGTCCTCACGCCGGAGCCGGCTGAACACCTCCTCCCCGCAGAGCCCGGGCATGGTGAGGTCCAGCAACACACAGCCAATCTCGTGCTGGTGGCGCGCGTAGCAGGAGAGCCCCGATTCCCCATCCTCCGCCAGCAAGACGTCGAAGCCGGCGCGCTCCAGGACCCGCTGAGCCATGACCCGCACCCGCTCCTCGTCGTCGACCACGAGCACCGTGCCTTGGGCCCGACGTGCCGGCTCGACGTGCGACTCCGGAATCACACCCAGCGCATCGGTCGCGGGGAGCCAGACCCGCATCGTGGTGCCATGGCCTGGCTCCGAGTAGACCCGGAGTGCGCCGTGGTGGGCCCGGATGATGCCCATCACAGCGGCGAGACCTAGGCCCCGCCCTGCGAACTTGGTGGTGTAGAACGGATCGAAGATGCGCTCGACCGTGGCGGCGTCCATGCCACTCCCCGTGTCCGACACCTCCAGCATGACGTAGGTCCCTCCGGGTAGCTCCACGCCGGGCTGCAGGTGCTTGGCCGTCGCCGTGTCGAGCTCGGCGACATCGGTCACCATCCGCACGATGCCCTCACCGTCGCCAATGGCCTCGGACGCGTTGGTGATGAGGTTCATCACGACCTGGCGAAGCTGGATGACGTCGGCCTCGACGAGGGGGAGGGACGCCCCGAGCCGCTGATGCAGCCGCACGCCCCGGCCGAGGCCCACCCTGAGCAGCTGCGCCATGGCGCGCACGATCTCGGACACGTCCACGGGCTCGACCACGAAGCGCCCGCGGCCCGAGTAGGCGAGCAGCTGCCGACACAGGTCGGCTGCCTGCTGCGCCGCCTCCTCGGCATCGTCGAGCACCTCGACCACCAGCTGGGTGTCCGTCGGCTCCATCTTGGCGAGTCCGACGTTGCCCAACACGGCCACCAGCAGGTTGTTGAAGTCGTGGGCGATGCCACCTGCCAGCACGCCGAGGCTCTCGAGCTTCTGAGCCTCCAGCATCCGACGGTCTTGCTCCTGGCGATGGGCCCGCTTCCGCAGCTTCCGCTGCGCGTCGTGGAGCTCCTGGTTCAGTTTGAGGAACCGCCGGTCCTTCGGAGCGCTCGACACGGTCACCAGAACCAGCACCCCACCGTCGGTGGTCGGATAGCGACACGCCTGGCAGCGAAGGGTCCGGGTGTCCCCGCCCTGACGAAAGGCCACCCTCCCGGGCACGAGGTTCGTGCCCCCCGCCGCAAGCTTCAAGTAGCGTCGGAAAGGGCCGAGCCGATCGCCGCCCACCAGCGGACCATCTCCAGGCAAGCCCAGGCCCCGCGCAGCCCGGTTGGCCCGGACGACTTGGCCGGCTTCGTCCACGAGCAGCATCGCAGCGGCGCTCAGGCGCCAGACGTGGTCCAGCTCAGGACGGCGTGTCACCGAAGTACTCCTGACCGTGGACCTCTTCGTCGCCGGATGGGAGCGCCAGATGCACGTGCACCAGGCAGCGAGCGTCGCCGCGGGCGAGGGCCTCTTCGATGTGCACTCGCGCATACCCGAGGTTGTCCGCCGTGATGGTCCCGAACACGTTGGACGTCATCATGCACAACGACGGGCGACCTTCCACGGCCTCCGCGAACGGACACGCGTGGTTCTCGAGGCTGATGCGCTCCGGCGTGGATTCCAGCACGCGAAAATCGCCTTGAATCCGACGCTTCAGATCGACCAGCACCTCCTCCACTTCCTCTCGCTTCAATCCCTCGCGACCGAGGGCACGCAGGTAGCGAGCCCCGATGTTCCGGCCCATGGTTCGGCCGACCAGGCTGACGAAGCCCGACGCCTCTTCTTCGCCGATCACGTCTTGGAGCACCGTGGCCAGCTCCCCGATCAACCGTCGAACGAAGCCGTCCCGTTCGAGTCCAACATCTGCACCCTGCATGCCCATCGTGCCCCCTGCCCCGCAAACCTATCGTATGCAGGGCAATCCTACCGAAGCGAAATGGTGCTCACGTGGGAACAAGCGCCCGATGGCGCTACGGCTCGGCGAGACGCCGGCCAATGAGGTCGGCCACCACCCGCACCCGCTCGATCCGGGCCACGTCGGGGTGCATCACCATCCACACGTCCGTGCGACGCTCGGGCCCGGCCACGGCCACCATGTCGGGATGACGCTCCGCGATGACGTCCGGCAGCACCGCCACCCCATGGCCCAAGCGACAGGCCCGGTACAACACGTTGAGGCTGCTGCTCCGAAGCACCGGCACGGCCTCGGGCTTGTTCCAGCGGTCCCCCACGAACACCAAGACCTCCCGGCCCGCGAGATCCGGCGCCTCTGGATCGATGCCGTGCCGCTCCAGCCAAGAGCGGTGGGCGTAGGGGCGCTCCATGATGGTGGTCAGACGGCGGGCCACGAGTCCTTGCTGCTCGGGACGTCCGACCCGGAGCGCAATGTCGGCCTCGCCCCGGGCGAGATCGAGGATGCGGGGCGTGCACAGCAGATCGACGCGGATCTGCGGCCATCCCTGGCGCAGTTCGTCGAAGGCCTCCACCAACCACCACGTCGCGATGGACTCCAGCGTGGTGATGCGCACCCGGCCCTCCGGCTCCTCGCGGAGCTGATCGATGCCCCGCTGCACCGAGAGAGCGCCTCGCTCGGCCTCCTCAGCCGCGGTGAGCATGCGCTCGCCGGTGGGGGTGAGAGTCCAGCCTTCGCTCCCCCGCACGAACAGCTTGGTGCCGAGAGCCTTCTCCAACGCGGAGATGCGTCGAGACACCGTCGTGGGGTCGGCCCGCACGGCCCGGGAGGCGTCGACGAGCGAGCCACCCCGGTGCAAGGCGAGAAAATAGCGGAGGTCGTCCCAGTCGTACACGAGCCGCTGCTATCACGCAGCGAACCAAGAGCTACGGCACGACCACCTGGGGCTCGTCGGTCACCTGCCCCGCGTCCGGCACGCGGACCGTGTAGGTGCCCGACGGCACGTTCTCGACCTCCACCTGGTACTCGCAACAGAAGATGCCGTCGCAGTAGCCGTGGAACATGTCGATGGTCAGGTCGGTGCCGGTCACCGTGACGCCCGCGTCCTCGGGACCACACCCGCAGCCGCTGAACATGCCGGAGACGTCGACGACCACCTTGTCACCGACCAGCGACACCTCCAAGGACGTCTCGTAGCCGTAGTAGCCGGAGCCGCTGCTGCAGTAGCCCACGGTGTCGAGGGACGAGATGCCGAGCTTGCCCACCACCGTGCCGGTCTCGCCGGTGTCGGTGTCGGTGTCGGTGTCGGAATCCGTGTCGGTGTCGGTGTCGGTGTCGGTGTCCGTGTCGGTGTCGGTGTCGGTGTCGGTGTCCGTGTCGGTGTCCGTGTCCGTGTCGGTGTCGGTGTCGGTGTCCGTCGTGTCGTCTTTGCTGCCGCCGCTGCAGGCGAGGGCGGTGAGGGAAAGAAGCAAGCCGAGGGTACGCATGAGGTCCTCCTGCACCCAATGTAGGCACGTCGTATGGGACCCGCTGCGCGTTCCTGCACAAAGCATCGTGCGATTCCGCCCCCATCTGCGCAGAACCGCGACACCTCTGGCCCCGACCTTCGTCCGCAGCCGACAAGACCCTCCCTGCGCCAGCCACCGCCGGTTACGCCGGAGGCCTTCGGAGGACAGACACCGTGGCCCACAAGGTAGCGCTCACCGGCATCAAGCCCACCGGTTCCCCCCACGTCGGCAACTACCTGGGGGCCATCCTGCCCGGGCTGGAGCTGGCCCAGCAGCCCGACTGCACGGCGTACTACTTCGTCGCCGACTACCACGCGCTCACCGGCGCCCAGGACCGCGAGCGGCTCATCCACGAGACGTACGAGGTGGCCGCCACTTGGCTCGCCTTCGGCCTCGATCCCGAGCAAGCCGTGTTCTACCGGCAGTCCGACGTGCCCGAGGTTTTCGAGCTGTCCTGGATCTTGGCCTGCTTCACGCCGAAGGGCTTCATGAACAAGGCCCACGCCTACAAAGCCGCGGCCGACCGAAACCGCGAGGCCGGCGAGCCCGAAGACTCTGGCGTCGGCATGGGGCTCTACACCTACCCAGTGCTCATGGCCGCCGACATCCTCATCGTCGACGCCGACCTCGTCCCCGTCGGCAAGGACCAGGTGCAGCACGTGGAGATCGCCCGCGACATCGCTCAGCGCATCAACCACCACTATGGCGACGGCACCCTGCATCTCCCGGATCACTCGCTGCGGGCGCAGACCGCCATCGTGCCGGGCCTCGACGGCCGCAAGATGTCGAAGTCGTACGGCAACACCATCCCGTGCTTCCTGCCCCCCAAGAAGCTGCGCAAGACCGTGATGCGCATCCAGACCGACTCCACTCCTCCGGAAGATCCCAAGGACCCAGACGACAGCGTGGTGTTCGGCATCCATCGGGCCCTCCTCGACGCCGATGGAGAGGCCGCCCTGGCGGCCGAGTACCGGGCCGGCATCTCCTGGGGCGGCGCCAAGCAGCTGCTCTACGAGGACTTGGAGAAGCACCTCGCCGAGCCCCGGGAGCGCTACGAGGCCCTCATGGCCGACAAGCCCCGCCTCGACGCGATCCTGGAGTCCGGTGCCGAGGAGGCCCGCAAGGTCAGCACGCCGGTGCTCAAGCGAGTGCGGAAGGCCCTCGGCGTCGATCGCTGACGTCAAGACATGGTGAGCACCTGACGCTCGGAGCGCACTCGAGGCATCGACGGATGATCCCCATCCCCCCGTCGCCCCTCCCGCTCGGTACACTGTCTGTATGCACCTGCTCCCGCTACTCCTCGCCTGCACCCCGACCACCCCGGAAGACACCGGCACGACCGACACCGGCACCCCCGCGGTCGACAGTGCGATCGATGTCGTCGACAGCGCTGAGACCGCCGACACCGCGCCCACCGCGCCCACGGGCCACACCGGGCAGTCCACAGCGACCACCGGCGACACCGGCCCGGATCCGTGCGAACAGCTCGCCTCGTCGCCGCTGAACGTGGTCCCTCTCCCCGGCTACCCGACGTCGGAAGAGATCGCGTTCGACGCCTTCGGCAACATGGTCAACGTCGACGATGGCGCCAACGCGATGTTCCGCACGCCTTATGGCGGGCCGACCACCTTGGTCGCTCCCTACGACGCCATCGAGGTCGCGGGCGCCCGCTTTCTCCCCGACGGCGACTTGGCTCTGTGCGACGAGTGGGAAGGCGCAGTGGTGCGCCTCGCCCCCGATGGGTCCCGGAGCGTGCTCGCCGGGGGCTTGATCTCCCCGAACTCCCTGGCCGTGAAGTCCACCGGCGACATCTACGTCGGGGGCTACGGCGAGATCGTGCGCATCCACACCGACGGCACCATCGAGCGCGTCTTCGAGCGGACCAACACCGACTTCGACGGCCTCGCGCTGTCTCCCGACGAGCTCACCCTGTGGATCAACCACGACGACGGGGGCGTGGTGGGGCACCTCGACCTCGATGCCAACGGCGACGTGATCTCGTTCAGCACCGTGGTGGAGCTCAACGGCTCCCTCGACGGCGCCAGCGTCGACACGTGCGGCAACTACTACGTGGTCACCATCGCAGGCGTGCTGTGGCGTGTGAGCCACGAGGGCGGCAGCCAGCGCATGGCCGACCTGTCGAGCGTGGGCGCCTCCTACACCACCGCCGCCCGCTTCGGTTCGGGCGTGGGCGGCTGGCAGCGCGACCACCTCTACGTCATGGACCGCACCGGCGGCACCCTGTGGGACGTGGAGCTCGACATCGAGGGCAGCCCCATGGCCCATTGGCCTTGAGCTTCACTTCGGGTTGATGTCCAGGTCTGTCCAGGCGTGCAGCCCTTCCATCGGCTTCTGGAACGGCCACGACACCTGACCCGTGGCCCCGACCGGCGGTGCCTCGGTCTCCCCGAGCATGCGGAGCTGTCCGATGTTGCGGAACATGTTGTTGAGGGTGCCGCCCCCGGACGACGCCGTCGGCGTGCCGTAAGTGGCCCACACCCGCTCGGTCATGATCCCCGACTCCCGCTCGAACACCGCCACCCCCGTCGTGTCGAGCTTGTAGGTGGCGTCGATGCCACTCTCCTTGCCCTGGAAGTTGCTGTTGCCCTCGACCCGACCGCCGATGCTCGTGGGGGGCGGAGGGCCCGACCCCAGACCGCCGTCCATCGTCATGCGGTCGACGTTGCTGGCCCCCTCGGACGCGAAGCTCTGCTCCCGCATCGCGCTCGCATCCCAGTTGGGGATGCTCACCTGAGACGAGCCCTGCCCGAGGGTCTGCACCAGCTGGTACTGGTAGCCGTCGGACAGGTGACGGCTCACCGTATGGGACATCGTGGTCGAGCCCCGCGCCGCGGACAACGACGGCAGGTTCATCAGGTTCGAGTTGTACTCGTACCACTGGCCCTTGCGCTGGGCGTGGTCCGGGATCTTCATGTGGAAGCCGGCCACCACCCGCAGGAGGAGCTGGCGCAGGTTCTCGTTGACGTCCCGCTGGCGCTGGTTGTCGGCGGTGAGCCCCTCGATGTCGACGTTGTTCACGCCGCCCTTGAAGTCCACCTGGAGCTGGACCTTGGCCCCGGTGAGCTTGGCGTCGATCTCCTCGAGCACCCGCGCCACGCGCTCCTTGTCCTTGTCCCGCTTCCAGTGGCGCACCGACGTGGCGAGCAGACCGAGGTCCTCGATCTCGCACATCACCTCGACCCGCTTGCGGGTCTGCTTGCCGTCCTTGTCGCACACCAACACCATGCGGATCTGCATCGCGTAGCTGAAGAACGAGAAGTTGTCGTCGGCGCCGAGCATCAGGGGGAGCGGCAGGATGAGCTCGGAGTTCACGAGCCAGCGGGTGTGGTCCCACCGGGCAAAATCATCTCCGTAGACGACGACCTCCTCCGGGGACCTGTCGATCGTGGGGTCGACCCCTTGCGCGAAGGCTGCGCCGAGCAGCAAACCGGTCCACATCGCTGGCTCCTCCGTGGGGCGTCATCGGCCACGTGGAGGTCGTAACGAGCCCCACGGGCGCACGCTTCGCTCCCAAGGGCTTCGTGGCCGGCGAACCGGAGGTGCAAATGCCTCGGTCCGCCATCCCCCCACAAGGGTCGTCAAGGAGTCCTCGCCGGCAGCCTCAGGCGGAAGGTGCTCCCCGAGCCCAGGATGCTGTCGACCTCGACGGTTCCTCCGAGCAGCTCCATGAGCTCCTTGCTGATCGCGAGCCCTAGTCCCGTCCCTCCGTGGCGCCGTGTGCTGCTCTCGTCGACCTGAGTGAACTTGTCGAACAGCGTGGGCAGCGAGCCCGGTGGGATGCCGCAGCCGGTGTCGGTCACGGTGATCTGCACCGAGGGTCCTCGAGGCCCGTCGACGCGCTCGGTCACTACGTCGATCTCCCCCTGGTCGGTGAACGTCGCAGCATTGGTGAGCAGGTTCACCAACACCTGCTTGAGTCGATTCCGATCGGTGTGGACCTGGTGGACGGCCAAACTACTCAACAGCTGGTTGCTGCGCTCGGCGGCGAGAGGGCGGACCACCTCGAAGCACTCCTCCACCAGCCCGGGCAGCGACACGTCGCCGAGCTCGATGCTCACCTTGCCGGCCTCGATGCGGCTGAGGTCGAGCACATCATCGATGATGCCGAGGAGGTGGTTGGCCGAGCTGCGGATGCGCCCCGTGTCCTCCAGAAGGTCCCCTTGCTCTCGATCCGAGAGCTCCTCCTCCACCAGCTCGGCGTACCCCGTGATGGCGTTGAGCGGCGTGCGCAGCTCGTGGCTCATGTTGGCGAGGAAGCGAGACTTGGCCCGGTTCGCCAGCGTCGCCTGTCGCTCGGCGGTCCGACGCTCCTCGACCTCTTCGCGGAGCTGAGCGGTGCGCTGCTGCACCCGCTCCTCCAGCAGGTCGTGGGCGTCGGCCAGCTGCTGCGACAGCCGAGCACGCCACACGCTGACCGCGCCGATGGAGACCATCACGGTGGACACGAGCATCACCATCACCGGCAAAGGGACCTCGTGCTCGTCGGTGCCGCCGTAGCTGACCACGATGAGCCCGACGCTGAACGCCAGCACGCCCGCCGCCTCCCCTGCACGACGAAACAACAGGGGGAGGACGCAGCTGATCAACAGCGTAGAGATCCCACGGTCGTAGTTCCACCCGTCGACCGCCGGGAGCAGGATGAACCAGCCCTGGATCCACACTGCGACCCAGAGGGTCACCGCGTGCAGGTGGTCGCGCACGGCCCCGGATCGGAAGGACGCCACGAGGATGGCGCCACAGACGGCCGCGATGAGGACCCGCATCCACAGAGGGTCGTACAGGTCGGGAAGGAAGACACGGCTGAGGACCCCGAACACCACGAGCCCCACGCAAGCCACCGCGATCACGATCCGGTGCAGCGCCAGGTCGAGCTCGGCGTGTTCGCTGGACGCACTGGCCCCCCCCGACACCACGTCGAGACCGGCGTCCGCTGGCGCGCCCTGGTTCAGCCCCACCTCCTCACCTCCCCATCGGCTCAGGACCCGTCGACCTGATGGGAACAGGCTACCCTCCCCCCATTCTCCCCGAGGACTCCATGGCCCGTGCCCAGCTCGCCGACCGCTCGCTGTTCCCCACCCTTCAGGCATCCGTGTACCTGAACCACGCGGCCATCAGTCCGCCATCGGTCCCCGTCGTGGCGGCGGCGCAAGGTGCCATCGACGACATGGCCGCCCGAGGGGTCGCGTCCGTGGAGCGGTGGATGGAGCAGCGACAGGCCCTCCGCGAGCAGGTCGCCGCCTGGCTGGGCACCCACGAGGGGGCCATCGGCTTCCCGCCGGGTACGACCCGAGGACTCGTCGACATCGCCCTCGCCATCCCTTGGAAGCCCGGCGACGTGATCGTCTGCTTCGAGGGAGAGTTCCCCACCAACGTGACCCCATGGCAGACCGTGGCGACCCGCTTCGGGGCGAGGGTCGTGCGGCTCCCCCTCGACGGCTTCGGCGACGGCAGCGGCCACGGCATGCAGCGCCTCGAGGACACCCTGGCGACCCATCGGGTGCGCCTGGTGGCTGTCAGCGCCGTGCAGTTCCAGACCGGCCTCCGCATGCCCGTGCACGCCATGGCCGCCCGCTGCCACGCCCACGGCGCCGAGCTGTTCGTCGACGCCATCCAGGCCCTCGGGGTGGTGCCGCTCACCGTCGATGGCCCCGACGCCGACGACGGCATCGACTACCTCGTCGCCGGCACCCACAAGTGGCTCATGGGCCTCGACGGCCTAGCGATCGCCTACGCCTCCGACCGTGCCCGGGATGGCCTCCAGCCCCTGACATCCGGCTGGCTCTCCCTCGAGGACCCCCTCCGCTTCCTGTTCGACGGAGAGGGTCTGCTCCCCTACGACCACGCGGTCCGCACGCGGCTGGACTGGATGGAGGGCGGGGTGCAGACCACCGCCACCTTCGCCGCGCTCGGCGCGAGCCTCGACCTCCTGCTCGGCCTCGGCATCCCCACGATCTACGAGCACGTGCAGCGCTGGCACGACGCCATCGAGCCCCAGCTCCTGTCCCGTGGCTTCGCGTCGGCGCGGGCCGACGAGGTCGCGGCACGCTCGGGCACCCTGTCGATCCGGCCCCCCGGTCCCCACTCGGTCTCCGACGTGGCCGCGGCCTTGGGGGAACGCGGCATCGCGGTCAGCACGCCGGACGGCTGGCTCCGCCTCGCCCCCCACTGGCCCAACGACGTAGACCAGGTCGAGACCGTCATCGATGCCATCGACGCCGGGATGGACGGGAGCTGACGCCTCGCCTCAGGGCTCCGACGCCCGCCACGGCCCCGACTTGCCCCCGGTCTTCTCGAGCAGGCGGATCTGCTCGATCACCATGCCTTTGTCGATGGCCTTGAGCATGTCGTAGACCGTGAGCAGCGCCGCCGACACCGCCCCGAGCGCCTCCATCTCCACGCCCGTGCGCCAGTGGGCCCGAGCGGTGGCCTCGCACACCACCACCTGCCCGTCCAAGTGCAGCACCACGTCGACGCCGGACAGGGGCAGTGGATGGCACAGCGGGATCAGGTCGGCGGTGCGCTTGGCCCCCTGGATCCCCGCCAGCTGAGCCACGGCCAGCACGTCGCCCTTCGCCGCCGTGCGCTCTGCCACCGCGGCAGCCGCCTCGGCCGACAGGCGGATCTGGCCCCGGGCCACGGCACGACGGTTCGTCATCGGCTTGGCGCCGACATCGACCATGTGGGCGTTCCCGTCGGCATCGACATGGGTGAGGTCGGGCATGGGGCTCCTCCGCGTGGGTCGTCCCCATACCCCCACAACGCCCGTGTCACAAAACCCACGGGACGGACCTGCGGATCCCCGCTTCATGAATGAACCACCGACCGCGGCGTCTGCCCTTGCACCACCCACGGAGACGCCATGACCCGCACAGCACTTCTGCTCCCCCTCGCCCTGCTCGGCCTGACCAGCACCGCGTTCGCGGGCATCGATGATGTCGCGGCAAGCATGCTGGACGGTGCCGAAGCCGACCTCGCACAGACCGAGGATCGGCAGGAGCGGACCACCACCACCACCACCCACAGCCGCGGCAACAAGACCGCCACGCGGCAGTCCTCCCGTGGCGGCAACAAGCAGGCCCAGCGCTCCACCTACAGCAACGGCAACAAGTCCCACACGAAGGGCCGGGGCCGCGCCCGCGACACCACCAGCACCTCGTCGTACGGCTCCAATGGCGACCGCCACCACAAGCGGGAGAGCGACATCAAGGTCCGTGGCTACACCAAGAACACCAATGGCACCAAGACGGTGACGAACAAGCGGGGCGCCAACATCGAGCGCACGCAGCGCCAGGGCGTCCAGGGAGGTGAGCACTACCGCCACACCAGCGCGACGGGCACCCAGCGAACCCAGGCCAAGGCCCACAATGGCAAGTCGGGCCGCACCGTCACCGAGGCTTCCCGCACGAGGGGCTCCATGGAGGTGGGCCGCACCGGGGGCGTGAAGACCATCGACCAGCGGACCACGCAGCGCACGACCCGCACCAGTGACACCCACCCCAATCGGCGGAACCTGGCTGTGCCGGGCAACCGCGCCCCCAACATGACCACCCGGCCCGGGCAGTCCCGGGGCCACGTCACCCAGCGCGGGGGCAGCCGTCCCGGCGCCGCGTCCGGACCACGCACCTCGACCCGCCCCGGCAGCGTCCGGCCGTCGAGTCCCAGCCGCACGACCGTGGTGACCCGTCCCAGCACCCGCACCACGCGGGTCACGAGCACCCGTCCCCGCACCAGCACGGTGGTGAGCCGCCGCACGGTGCACTACCGGACCGTGCGCCCGTACCACGGGGTCTTCGTCTACGGCCCGAGCCCGTCGCACCACCACCACTACGGATCCAGCGGCCCCGCCCAGGTCCGTCAGAAGCACATGCCCGAGCGGGCCGTGGAGCGCGACAACAGCGTGGCGGTCGGCCTCAAGGTGGGATCCCTGGCCTCCGGGTACGACAACGGCTCCATCTACAGCGACGTCGGCGTCGGCCTCGCGGGCCGCTACCGCCCGGCCGAGACGGTCGGCCTGCAGCTCGACCTGACCCATCACGCCCAGAGCTGGGCCGCCGACACCGAGCGCTCCCAGACCGTCGCCGCCGGCAGCGTGCAGCTCTTCGCCTTTCCGTGGACCCGCGTGTCTCCCTACGCCATCGGCGGCGTCACCTATGACGCCCGCAACATCCAGGACGACATCTACGAAGGCTCGACCTCCGCGACCGTCATCGCCAACGACTCCCTGTGGGGTCTGCACGGCGGCCTCGGCCTGGAGCTCGCCCTCGGGCAGAGCCTCGCTCTGGACCTCGAGGGTCGGTACATCGGCTACCTCGACAAGAGCCCCACGGACCCGTCGCTGCCCGGTGCGTTCCAGTTCACCGGCGGCCTGATGGTCCACTTCTGACGCCTACCGGCCGGCCCTCGTGGTCGGCCACCCCCTCCTCGGCATCTCCTGCTGAGAGCCAGACGCCCCGTCCCCCATCCCCGTGGGGCGGGGCGTTCTGGCTCAGGAGGTGGCCCGGACCCACATCCCGCGGCCCCGCTTCTCGAACACCACCCGCCCCTGCAGCGCGAGCACGGGGGGCACGTAGTTGGCGAAGCGGCCCCGTAGGCCCTTCTTCAAGCCATACCAGCCACCGACGGGGTTCGCGGGGTCGCGCCCCCAGGCCTCCACGGTGTCCTCGAGGGCCTCCTTGCCCTCGTCCTTGCTCGCCAACGCCATCCAGTCGCCCCGGGCGACCAGCATCTGATGCAGTTCGTCCAGGCAGGACAAGTGGTAGTGAAGCACCGTCTTGCCCACCTGCACCACCAAGACCGGGGGCGTCGCATCGGGCTCCGTCCACGCCATGTACGTGCCGCGTCCGCTCGGGGTGGTCAGCTCCCAGGGCTCGTCGATCGTTCCTTTGCTCATGGCGTCTCCTCACGGCCCTGCTCGGCCGCTCGCTTCAGATCGTTGGCGTAGGTCTCGAACACCGGCACGAAGTCAGGCAGAGAGCCCGAGATCATGGGCAGCATCCAGCCCGAGAACTCCTCTCGCATCTCGAAGCGCACCCCCATATCGGTGGGCTGCAGCTCGAAGGTCCGAACCCCACGGAACATCAGGTTGCCGTCGCTCCACGCCATCGAGCGGTCGGCCACGACGTCCGACACCTTCAGCTTGAAGGTCCGCTTGGGATCGCTGTGGGCCACCACCACCACCACAGCGCCCTCCTCGATGGCGCCGTCGATCGACACCAGCGTGCTGTTCCAGTCCCGCTGCGCCGCCACGCTGGTGAGCAGGCCCCACACACGCTCAGCCGGCGCCGCGATCTCTGCCGACACCGACACCGCTTGGCGGAAGGTGGCCTTCTCTTTCGTCGCTCGAACCTGACTCATCCCGGCCTCCCTCTCATGACCGCCACGTATGGCCAGCCCCGCGGGGGTGCCCCTCGCTTCTGTGTTGCAGATCGCGCAACAATGCCGCCGGAGGGTGGCCATGGCCGACATCGACCTCAACGACATCGAAGTGTTCGCCGCGGTCGTGGACCACGGCGGCTTCACGGCGGCCGCCAAGGTGCTCGGCCTGCCCACGTCCGCAGTGAGCCGACGGGTCGCGCGCCTGGAGGACCGGTCCGGCTTCCAGCTCCTCCACCGCACCACCCGACGGGTGGGAACGACCGAGGCCGGCAGGATGTTCTACGACCAGACCCGGGGGCTGCCAGGCCAGGTGCGGGATGCCGTGGCGGCCATGTCCGCAGCGACCGAGGCCCCCCGCGGGACCCTGCGGGTCACCGCTCCCCCGGATCACCACGGCGTGATCTGGGCCCTCCTCGAGCCCTTCCTGAGCGCCCACCCCTACGTCGACCTCGACCTCACCCACACCCTGAACCGCGTGGATCTCCTCGACGAAGGCATCGACGTGGCCATCCGCGGGGGCACTGCGCCCGACACCGCCACCTACACCGCCCACCGCATCTTCGACTCCCGGCTGCTGCTGGCGGCGAGCCCCGACTACCTCGCGCGCCGGGGCACCCCAGGGCGGGCAGAGGACCTCGCCGACCACGACGGCATCTGCATGGACCCGTGGGCCCCCAACGGCATCCGCAGGGTTCGAGGAGACCGGGCACCGGTCCGCGTGACCATGCGCTCCCGCCTGAAGGCCAACAGCCTGTACACGGCCCAACGCGCCGCCCTCGCAGGACTGGGCATCGCCCCCCTACTGGAGCTGACCTGCCGCGATGAGCTCCGCTCTGGGGCGCTGGTCGAGGTGCTCCCAGGCGCCCTTCCCGACCAGGCGCCCATGTGGGTGCTCAGCCCCCTCGGGCGGGCGCGCTCAGCGGCAGCCACCGCACTGGTCGAGGCCATTTGTGCCGCCGCCACGCGCCTCGCTGGCCCCTAGGGCCCCCTTACGAAGGGACCGGCTCCCCATCCACGAGGGCCTTCACCATGTCGCGGAGCACCTTCACATCGAAGGGCTTCTCCAGCACCGGCCTCCCCAGGCCATCCACCCGGGACTCCCGACCGGAGCTGCGCAGGCCACCGCTCATGAAGGTGAACCGCTCCTCGAGCTCGGGGCGCGTCTCCATCATGCGCACGAAAAGCTGATCGCCCGTGAGGTGAGGCATCACGATGTCGCACACGACCGCGTCGAAGGGCTCTCCGGCTTGCAGCCGCCGCAGGGCCTCGCGCGGATCGCTGACGCTCACCACGTCGTGCTGGCGGCGCAGCAGTCGGCCCACCGTGCGCAGCACCGACTCATCGTCATCGACCAACAGCACCCGGCCCATGCCCGGTGTGCAAGCTGGACTGTCGGCGTCCACGATCCCGTCGCCTTCGGCAGCGGGAAGCAAGACGTGGAACGTGGTGCCTCCGCCCGCACTGCTCGTGCACTCGATGCGTCCGCCGAGGTCGGTGACGATGCTGTGAGAGATGGCCAGGCCGAGGCCGGTGCCCACGCCGGTGGGTTTGGTGGTGAAGAAGGGGTCGAAGATGTGGGGCAACACCTCCTCGGGGACCCCGGGCCCGTTGTCGCGCACCGAGACCCGCACGAAGGCCCCTTCCTGGTGCCCCTCCACCACCACGCGGTTGCCCACCGGATCGTTCGACTCGAAGGCCTGGGCGGCATTGACCAGCAGGTTCACGAAGACCTGGGACAGCTTCGATTCGTCGGCAACCACCCGCGGCAACGTGCCGAGACGGTTCTCGAAGCTGCACTTCGACCGCAGCTCGTGCATCGACATGTTGCTCGAGATCTCGACGGCGCCACGCAGGTCGATGGGCTCCACGCCGGAGCCTTCCCTCGCAAAAGCGCGGAGGCCCTTCACGATCGTGCGAATGCGCTCGGCCCCCTCCCGCGCGTCGACGAGGACCTCGATCAGCTCGTTGAAGCGACTGGACGACGAGGCGCCGGCGATGGCCCGCAGCTCCTCGAGCCCAAAGTCTAGGTTGCCGATCACGTACGAGAGCGGGTTGTTCACTTCGTGGCCGACGCCAGCGGCGAGGGTACCGGTCGTGACCAGGCGCTCCTGGCGCGCGAGCCGCTCCCGCATCCGATCCCGCTCGCTGACGTCGTAGGCAACGGCCAGCCCACCGTCGTCGTCTTCGCCGAGGGAGACGAAGCGCAGCTCGACGCGGCGATCACCCAAGGAGACGTCCAGTCGGCCCGACGCCCCCGAGAGGGTCTCGCGAGCCAGACGGGCTGCCTCCTCCTGCAGCTCTTCCGGCAGCCAGCTGACCACCTCGCGCCCCTCGATGTCGAAGGGCACGAGCTGCCGTACGGCCGCGCCGAAGACCCGCTGGACGCGAAGCGCCGGCCCATACAGAAACACCGCGGTGCCAGGAATCGCCTCCAACATCCGCTGCAGCAGCGCTCGCTCCGCGACCAAGGCCAGGCGCGCCTCCCACTCCTCGGTCTGGTCGCGAAAGGTGGTGATCACCGCGCTCGGCGTGGGCGAATCGTCGTGGAAGAGGGGCTCGGCGTTGACTGAGATCCAGGTGAGAGAGTCGTCCGGCTTGCGCACGCCCATGGTCACCCCACGAATGGGCTTCCCCGACGCGAGGCTGACCATCGCAGGGTGCTCCTCCCCCGGGAACGGCGTGCCATCGGGCCGCACACTCTGCCACCGAGGGTCGACCGACGAGCGGCCCCTCATCTGGGCCCCCGTGAGGCCTAGGATCTTCTCCGCGATGAGGTTGTTCCGGACGATGGCCCCGCCGGGCTCCTGCACGACAACCCCATCATGGAGCCCATCGAGCAGCGCGTCGAGACGCTCCCGTTCCTCCACGAGGAGTCGCTGACTGCGTCGGAGCTCCAGCTGCGCCGTCGCATGCTCCGCCAGCCCCCTCAGCAGATCGAGGGCGGCCTCCGAGAGCTGCCGCGGTTCGTGGTCGATGGCGCAGAGCGTGCCAAGCACGTGCCCATCCATCGTCCGGAGGGGCACGCCTGCGTAGAAGCGGACGCGAGGGTCGCCAAGCACCAGCGGGTTGTCGGCGAAGCGCTCGTCGGCCAAGGCATCGGGAACGACCAGCTCTTTGCCGTCGGCGACCACATGGCCACAGAACGACACATCGCGGGGCGCCTCCGGGGCATCCAGCCCGTGACGGGCCTTGAACCACTGCCGATGCTCGTCGACCAACGACACGAGGGCGATGGGCGTGTCCATCAGCCGACTGGCCACGGCGACCAGGGCATCGAGGGCGGGTTCCGGGCCGGTATCCAGTACCCGGTAGGACTCGAGTGCTGCCAAACGAGCGGATTCGTCGGCGGGCATCTTGGGAGGCTGCATGACGTCCATGCTAAGCGATCAGGGCCGTGAACGCACGGTCCTCTCTCCGGATCGAGCCACCCGCTGCTCCACCTCGGACACCACCCACTCCCGCACCGCCCGTACCCTCGGCACATCGCGCAGAGCCCGGTGGTAAACCAGGAGCAAGGTATGCTCCACAGCCACGGCGCCTCCGAAGTCCGGCACGGGTACCAGCCCGGCCGGGGCTGCTACCCATGGGGACACCAAGGCAGCGCCGACCCCAGAGCACACGGCGGCGAATAGGTCGCTCCACGCCGTGACGGAGGTGCAGTGACTGGGTCGGGCGTGGGCGTCGAGCCACCGAGACTCGACGAAGTGGCGGTCGGGGTCGTGGAGCATCACCCAGGGCAATGACCCGAGGGGCACGTCGGCGAGCTCCGGCCGGACGTAGGGCACCACGGGGATGGGGAAGAGCCGCCGCACCACGAGGTCGGGGGAGGTAGGGGGCACGAAGCGCAGCGCCAGATCGGCCTCCCGTCGCACGAGGTCGAGCACCGCCTGCCCCGACAGCAGGTCGAGCTCGATGCCTGGGTGGCTCGCGCGCAGGCGCGAAAGGCCAGGCACCACCAGATGGGCCGCCAGCCCGTCGACCACCGCCATGCGCACACGGCCTCGTGGGGCGGCCTCCCGTCCTTCTGCCAGCCGCTCGATGTCCGCCATGTGCCCGGCCACGAGCTCCGCATGGGGCGCCAGATCCTGGGCCAGCGCGGTGGGGGCCAGCCCCTCTGGGGTTCGGTCGAACAGGGTCGACCCCAGCTGCCCCTCCAGACGCAAGAGACGGCGGGAGGCCGTGGACTGGCTGGTCCCCAGGGCCCGCGCCGCCCGGTTGAGGGACCCGTGCTCGAGCACCGCCAACACCACCGCCAGGTCGTCCCAGGCCACCCCACGCAAGCGCGACATCGCTCCCTCCCTCGCGCACGCTATCCGATTTCGGATGATCTTGGCCCCAAACCGGCCCCTTCTCACCGACTTCGGAATGGGTCATCCATGGTGGAGGAGGTCATCATGTCGACACGCCGTACGTTCCCCGGTCCCCCCACCCCAGGCCGCGCCCTGCTGCTCACCGCCCACCCCGATCCCGACAGCTTCAACACCGCCCTGGCGCTCGCCTGGGCCGAAGGGGCACGGTCCAAGGGGGTCATCGTGGAGCACATCGACGTGCACGAGCTCGACTTCGAGACACGCCTTCGGGTCGCCTACCGCGGGGACCAGCCCCTCGAGCCCGACCTCGCTCGCGTGCGGGACGCCATCGCACAGGCCGCCCTCATCGCCATCGTCACCCCCGTGTGGTGGGGCAGCGTGCCGGCAGGGCTGAAGGGCGTGATCGACCGGGTCCTGCTTCCCGGCTGGGCCTTCGCCTACGACGACGACCATCGACCCGTGCAAGGCCTGGTGGGCCGCTCCGGCCGGGTGATGGTCACCATGGATGCGCCCGTCTGGTACGACACCCTCCGCTACCTGGGCTCGTCCCGACGGCAGCTGGCGGTGGCGACCCTGGGGTTCTGTGGCCTGTCGCCGGTGCGCAGCCGAGCCTTCGGCTCGGTGGCCACGTCCACCGCCGAGCAGCGGGCCCGCATGCTGTCGAAGGCACGAGCGGACGGCGTCGCCGATGGCCGACGGGTCGCCGTCGCGCCTCAGCTGGCGGCCCACTCAGCGTGAGCGGGCCGCCGAAGCATGGCTCAGTTCGTCGCGTCGGGGGGCGGCACCATGACGGCGTCCACGATGTGCACGATGCCGTTGGTGGAGTGAAGGTCGGCGAGCACCACGGTGGCGTTCTCGATCATCACACCCTTGGTGAGGTCGACGGTGAGGCTGGCGGGGAACAGGAGCGTGTAGATTTCCTGGTACTGCACCAGGCTGGCGCTCTCGTAGTAGTTGGCGGCCGCGTGGTAGGTCAGCACGCCCTGCAGCTCCGCGGGGGAGAGCTGGGACACGATCTTCGACGCGTCGTAGAAGGCCTGGTTGTCCGGTGCGAACAGCGTGAAGTTGCCCGGCGCCGCCAGGGCGACCTCGAGGCCACCATCGGCGGCCTGCATGGCGAGGATGAGCTCGGACATCCCGGCGTTCGCCGCCTGATCGACGATGGTGGGCGGCAACAGCACCGCATCGACGACGTGCACGATGCCGTTGGTGGTGCGGATGTCCGTCGACGAGATGGGCACGCCGTTGACCATGGCCGCCTTCGTGGTGTCGAACACCGCCGAGACCCCGAAGCCCTGGGCGTTCACCAGCATGCTGTCGGCCTTGGCGGGCAGCGCCGTGGAGTCCGTGGCCCCGTCGTACACGTGGTACTGGAGGATGGCGGTCAGCTGGGCCGCGTCCAGCTTCTTGGTCACGTCGGCGATGTCGGCGAAGGCCTGGTTGCTCGGCGCGAAGACGGTGAGGTCGCCCGGATCCGACAGCATCGTGGACACCGCGGGGTCGGCGCTCTGGACGGCACCGACGAGGCCAGACCAGTCGGCGTACTGAGCCGCATCGAGGATGGTGGGGGGCAGCAGCACATCATCGATGATGTGGGCGATGCCGTTGTCGGCGAGCAGGTCGGGGGTCGTGACCATCGCCTGGTTGACCATGACGCCGGCGCTGGTGTCGAAGAACAGCGTCCAGGTGGCCAGCGAGTCGGCCCGCTCCGGGATGATGGTGGAGTCCACCGCACCGTCGACGAGGTGGTACATCAGCACGTCGGCGAGGGCCAGAGGGTCGTAGGCGGCGATGGCCTTGGAGTCGAGACCGATGCCCTCGAACGCGGCGTTCGTGGGGGCGAAGAGCGTCATCGAGCCCTTGGCGTCCAGCTCGTCGTCGAGGCCCGCGACCAGGGCGGCTTCCACCAGGAGCGACAGGTTCGGATCGCCCAAGGCGATGTCGAGCAGGCTCATCGGCGGCGTGCCGGTGTCGGTGTCGGTGTCGGTGTCGGTGTCCGCGTCGGTATCGGCGTCGGTGTCCGAGTCGGTGTCGGTGTCGGCGTCGCCGCCGGTGTCCGACGTCTTGTCTTCCGTGACAGTGATCTCGCAAGCCATGAGGCCGAGAACAGGCAGAAGTGCTGCGAAGATGGAACGATGCATGGGGTCTCCTCCAGGGGGGTTTCCAGCCGTCGCTTGCACGAGCGAGCCGGGCTTCCTTGCCGCGGTGCCCCTAGGGGACGACGACTTTGGACGCGCATTGTCGCAGGCATACGCTGCGAGCGCTACCGCATTCACCCCTTCGGACGCAGAGCCTTCATCTCCGCCACGTCCTACCGATCGATGCGGACATCGTCGCGGTCGATCGCACCGTCGTGGTCGAAGTCCTGGTGGAGCTGCACGCCGTCGAGCATCCGGTCGGCGATGCCCTCGCCCACCGCCGTTCGATCGTCGACCCAGATGGCGTCGTCGGAAAGGGCCTCGAGCGCATCGGCATCCAGCCACGTCGCCAGGTCGAAGGTCATCAGCCAGGACGCTTCCGTCGGATCGACGTCGGGGTCCACCTGCACGGCCAGGTCGATGTCCCGATGGATCTGCACCGCGAAGGACCGACCATCCTGCAGCCAGCCGGTGATCGCGACCGACGCTCCATCGACCTCAGCGGGGTCGTCGGCGCCGTCGTCGACCACCCGGGCCCACGTTCCGACGCCGCAGTAGGACGCGGCGGCTTCGGACTCCGAGGGCGCGAGTTCCTGCCACGCCGCCGTCTTGCCCGCGTGGTCGGCGAGCCCGATGCCGTCGAAGCGCGACGGCTCCCCAGGGCACGAGGCTTCGAGATGGGCATCGGCGAGCCGCAGCCACACCGCGTCCACCTGCACCCTGGAGGTCGGCTCGAAGCCTACCGCCTCGGGTTGACTGGTCCGTGCGTTGTAGCCGAGCTCCACCGCGTAGCCTTCGGGGTTCCCCGTCTCGGTGCCACACCCCGTGCCCAGCAGCACGACGGCCCCCACAGCACCCAGCCAATCAGAGCGAATGGGGATCATGCACCCTCTCCCTTGGACAGTGGAAACACCTGAAGGTTGATCTGCACCACCCGCTTGGGGTCCGGGTGGTCCGCAGACATCTGTAGCAATTCTCGGCGGAAGCTGCGCAGCCGCTCCTTGAGCTGCGGCAGCGCATCCTCGCCCAGGGTCAAGGTGACCGAGGAGATGTCGCGCTCGGCGGCGACCAGGTCGTCCAGGGCCGCCAGCCCGCGGCCGATCATGGTCCGGTGGTACTGCATGTAGTGCAGGCCCTTCACCTCCGCGCCCGTGCTCACCAGGGCCTCGGCGGGCGCCCAGCCCCCCTGGTCGTCCGCGGCCAACAACCCGAGGTCGACCAGCAGGTCGAAGGCGTGCTCGGCCTGCTCCGCGGAGATGGGCGGCAGCAACATGCCACCGATCCAAGCCGGGTCCGCCCGGAAGTCTTCTCGGAAGGCCAGCTCTCGAATGGCGGGGACGTACCAGTGGCTGTGGTACTGCCCGTAGGCCACGTCGATGTGGTGGATCTGACGATGCTCGGAGAACCGCACCAGGCGCTCGTAGCAGGCCGCCTTGTCGTCGGTCGTCCGGGCCTGGGTGAAGGCCACCAGGTCGATGAAGTAGGTGACCCCGTTGCCCTCCAGGCCGCAGCCGGTCCCGAAGCGGCGAGCCATCTCCGGGGTGAGGTTCCGGTCCCCGTCGATGACCAGCTTCAGGTAGTTGGGGGAGCCCAACCCGACCCGACGGCTGAAGGCCCGGTACGAGAAGCCGCGGGAGCCCGCCTTCTTGTGGGCGTAGTAGTCGCCCAGGTAGCGTCGGGCATCGAGGTACCGAAAGACGTTGGGAAGGTCGACGTCGCTCACGGTCGGCTCCGGGCGGTGCAGGGTGGGACAGAGAGAACGGGCCGGACCAGACATGCGTGACTGGCCGGCCCGTCGATGAGGTTCCCGCGCCCGAGAGGCACCCCGCATACGGGCGGCCCCCAGGGTTCGGATCAGGTCAGTTGGAGGGCGGGAGGAGCACCGTGTCGATGACATGCACCACGCCGTTGGTGGCGTGCAGGTCGGGCAGGGTGACCATGGCGTTCTCGATCATCACGCCGGCCGTCAGGTCCACGGTCAGGCTCGAAGGGAACAGCAGCGTGGGAACTTCCTGGTCCTGGGACAGGGAGGAGCTGTCCGCGTAGGTCCCCGCCACATGGTAGGAGAGCACGCCCTGGAGCTCCGCGGGGGAGAGCGTCGCCGTCACCGCGGCGATGTCGATGAAGGCCTGGTTGTCCGGCGCGAACACGGTGAACGGACCAGGCGTGGCGAGCGCGATCTCGAGGTCTCCATCCGCGGCGACGATGGCGTTCACCAGCTCATCGAAGCCCGCATTGACCGCCATGTCCACGACGGTGGGGGGGAGCAGGACGGTGTCGACGATGTGCACGATGCCGTTGGTCGTGATGATGTCGGCGGTGGTGACCGCGGCACCGTTGACGGCGACGCCCGCGCTGGTATCGAAGACCGCGGAGACGCCGAAGCCAGCCGTGTTCTGGAGGAGCGAGTCTGCCTTCGCAGGGATGCTCGCAGAGTCCACCCGGCCCGCGTACACGTGGTACGTCAAGATGTCGGTCAGCTCGGGCTGCGTCAGGGTCGCCGTGACCGCCGCGATGTCGGTGAACGCCGTGTTGTCGGGGGCGAAGACCGTGTAGTCACCGGGGCTGGAGAGCAGGGTGGCCACGGCAGGGTCGGCGGCGGTCACCGCGGTGACCAGCTCGTCCAGTCCACCGTAGACCGCCGCGTCGACGATGGTGGGAGGCAGTAGCACATCGTCGATGACGTGGATGATCCCGTTGTCCGCCATGATGTCGGGGGTGGTGACGGTGGCCTGGTTGACCATCACGCCCGCGCTGGTGTCGAAGAACAGCGTCCAGGAGCCGACCGAGTCGGCGAGGGCGGGCACCGAGCCCGAGTCCACCTCGCCCGCGACCACATGGTAGAGCAGGATGTCGGCCAGGTCGGCGCCGTCAGCAGCCGCGATGTAGGCCGAGTCGATGCCGGCGCCTTCGAAGGCGGTGTTGGTGGGCGCGAAGACCGTGAAGGGGCCGGGGCCGGCGAGGGTGTCGACGAGGTCGGCCTTGACGACTGCTTCGACGAGCAGGCTGAAGTTCGGGTCCGCGGAGGCGATGTCGACGATGCTCATCGGCGGCGTCCCGGTGTCGGTGTCGGTGTCGGTGTCCGTGTCGACGTCGGTGTCGGCGTCCGTGTCGGCATCGGTGTCGGCATCGGTATCGGCGTCACCGAAGCCCGTGTCCGACGTGTCCTTGTCGGCGTCCTCTTCGCAAGCGAGGAGGGAGAGGGAGAGCAAGGAGAGAGTGGCAAAGCGGGTCATCGGAGTCTCCAAAACAAGGTATGTGCAAACTGTGTACAAACCGTGTGTATGCATTCCAGACCCGCCGGCCAAGGGATTGAGCGAGAAAGCGTATGCGGGCTGTATACAGAGCCCGCCCGACGAACGGGCGATACCCCGCATTTCCCCTCGCTCTAGACCCGCTCCCTCGTCCAGAGTACGCCTGAGATCGAGCTCGCCCGTATACGCCAGGGCGGAGCGGGCGCCGCCCGCGTGGTATTCGCCACGGGTGCTCACCCTGCCCACCGCCACCGTGGACCTCGACGGACTCCGGCTGTTCCGAGACGGGGAAGAACACCGGCTCACGCCCCAGGAAGGCCGCATCCTGGAGGTGCTCGCGGCCCACGACGGGAAGGCCGTCGATCGGGCGACCTTGCTGGAGCAGGCGATGGGGATCTCCCCCCGGGTAGTGACCCGCGCCCTCGATGCCGCGATCAGCAGGCTGCGATCCAAGCTGGAGCCCACCCCGCGGCGCCCAAAGAGCCTCGTGTCGGTGCGAGGACGCGGCTACCGCCTGGTGGTGGAGGCCGCTCCCTTGCCTTCGCTCCCCTCCCCCATTCACACCGAGGACCGGGTGCTGGGCCGAGAGCGCCCCCTGCGCCAGGCCATCGAGCACCTCGATCAGCATGGACGCGTCCTCCTCTTGGGGCCCGGGGGGGTCGGAAAGACGACCCTCGCGGACGCGATCGTGCGCCTGCGCTCTCCGTCGGGGGCCACGATGCGGCCCCGGCGCATCGATCTCGGCGACGCCGTCACGACCGACGAGCTGCTTCCCACCCTAGGCCTCGGCCTCGCGCTGGAAGCCGAGGCCACCGTGGATCGCATCCAGCTGGCCCTCAGCCACGGCGGCCACCCCACCACCCCGTGGGTGCTGGACAACCTCGAACAGCTGGACCCCCAAGCCACCGCCACCCTCCGGTCCATCGTCGAGGGGGTCGACGCGCTGCTGGTGCTGACGTCTCGGCGCACTCCCTGGGAGGGCTTGCCGTGCCTCTCCCTGGAGGGCCTCGACCTCGACGCAGGGGCGGCGCTGCTGGCCCGGGCAGCGAGGCTGGCCGGCGCCGGAGCCGTTCCGGACGCCGACGCGCTGCGCTCCGTGGTGGAAGGGGTCGACGGGCTGCCCCTCGCCCTCGAGCTCCTCGGCGCGCAGCTCCCCCGGCTGGGCTTGGCTGCGCTGAGGCACACCGTGGACGACGGCCTGAGCCAGGGGCTACGGCTGGGCGATGGGCGCACCGGGCGCCACGCATCCCTCGCCGCAGTCGTGTCGGCGTCGTGGCAGGCCCTCAGCCCGGGCGCCCAGCGGGCCCTCACCTGGTGGTCGGGCTTCGTCGGGCCCTTCGACCTGCGCGACGCCGATGCCCTCCTGCCCCCCGACTCCCTACCCCTGGTGCCCCTCCTCGACGAGCTCACCCGAAGCTCCCTCGTCGTCCTGCGGGACGGCCAAGTGCACCTGTGGGTGGCCGTTCGCAGCTTCGCCATCGAGCGGCTGGACACCAACGACCGCCCCACCCGCGACGCATGCCTGCAGGCCGCCCTCCTCCGGCGCTGCCCGGACGGCCCATGGTTCGAGGAGGCCACCCGCCAGGCCCACCGTGGCTGGGTGGTCGCTCGACGGGCCGACCTGACGGCGGTGCTGCCCCACACCACCGGTGAGGACCATGCGCGGCTCGCCCTCACCCTCCTCCTGGTGGGCAACCACCTGCCCCACGCCCGACGGGACGCCATCGCCATCGCAGCCCGGGCCGCGGCACGGGCGGCGAGCGACGGCAGGCTGGAGGTGGAGGCGGTGCTCACCCGCCTGCGGCAGGGGCATTGGGGCCGCTCGTCGAGCGAAGCCCTGGCGCTGCTGGACGAGCTGGACCGCCTGCTTCCCACGCTTCCAGCAGAGCTGCAGCTGCAGGCGACCTATGCCCGCGGCCTGTACTTGCGCCGCTGCGGACGCATGGAGGAGGCCCAGCGGCTGCAGGACGCAGGCAGCTGCGAGGCCGACGCAGCCGGCCTGCCCAGCATGGCGGCTCGGATGCGCCAAGAGCTGGGCGCCACCTGCCGGCGCATGGGGAGGCTCGACGAGGCCGCCTCCTACCTGGTCCGGGCCTTGTCCGAGCAGCGAGCCTCGGGGGAGCGACGCTTCGAAGCGGGCTGCCACATCTCCTTGGCGTCGATCCGACGCCAGCAGCGACGGGGCCTGGAGGCCCTGGAGCACGCAGAGCGCGCCGTGGAGCTGGCCCGGCCCTTGGACCGCCCCCTGCTCCTGGCCAACGCCCTCAACAACCTCGCCAACGTGCGCATCCAGCTCGGCCGGGACGATGCAGGGGCGGCCCTCGAGGAGTCGGTGGCGTTGTCCCGCGCCCAAGGGGACCGAGCGGGCCTCGCGGTCAGCGTGGGCGGTCGAGGCATGCTGCACGACCAGGACGGGCGCCTCTTCGACGCCTCGCTCGACTACGAGGAGGCCCGGGCCCACGCCCGCCAGGCCGGCACCCCGGGGCCCGCAGCCTTCTGGACCTACCGACTGGCGGACCTCGCCCACCGCCGCGGCGACCTCGCCCTGGCCGGGGAGCGCTACCGTGAGGCCATCGAGGCCCTCGACGCGGTGCACAGCCACCCGACCACCCTGCACGCACGGGCCATCTACGCACTCCTGCTCGCAGAACTGGGCGCCATGAGCGAGGCCGAGACCTGGCTCGAGCAGGCCGCCCCCCTCACCGAGGGGGAGGAGGACGACAAGCTCATCTTGGCCGCCGGCAGGGCTGGTGTCGCACGCTGGCGCGGCGATCCCGACCCCGACACGGCCTTCACGGCCCTAGGGGTGCCTCGAGCCGCGCTGCATCGGCCGTTGTTCTTCGTGGCCCGCAGCGTGTTCGAGCGCGCCCCCGCGCCGTCCTGATCACGGGGTGTAGACGCCGTACCAGCCCAGGGAGCCGGTGACCGCGAACGAGCCGTCGTCGAAGACCACGCACTTGTGCAGCGGGCCGGGCAGCGACGTCATCGTCAGGCGCTCGGTCCAGTTGACGCCTCCATCGGTGGAGTGCAGCACGATGCCATCGCTGGCGATGCTGAACTCGCCCACGGCCACGATGTCGTCGCCGTTGCGGCAGACGCCGCGGATCCAGGTGGCCTCTCCCGGGTAGATCGTGGAGACGTCGAGGTCGAGCCACGGGTCCGTCCGGAAGTCACCGGTCGACACGAACACGTGGCCCACGGCGCGGTCCTGATCGACGCCGCCGAGCACCAGCCCGCTCGCATCGATGTCGAGGTCCCACAGCTCCCCTTCGAAGGCCCCGATGCCGGTGGCCATCTCCAAGGCATCGAGCTCGAAGGCCTGGTCGGTGACGTGTCCGCCGACCGGCGGCAGGAACAGCATCGGCGGCTGGATGATGGTGGAGCCGACGCCGTAGAACTCGTCCTCGTAGATCTCCATGTCGAGCATCTGGTAGCTGCCACCGTTGGTCGGCCAGCCGTAGCCGTCGGTCAACGCGCCCCCGTTCCAGGAGTAGTTCAGGTCGTGGCCGGTGAGGGACTCTGCCACTGCAAGGCCCTGGCTGTTCACCCGGTAGGTGCCCACATGGAAGGTGTTCCACGTCTGGTTGGTGGCGACCACGGCCTGAGCGACGGTGCCAGAGTCGGTGTCGAGGGACACGACCCGCTCGTCGCCCGAGCCGGTCTGGATGCCTCCGACGTAGAGCAGGCCGTCGTGGGCCCGCTGGATGGAGCTCACCCGGAAGGTGTCGAAGTAGCCATTGGGCACGGTCGTGGGCACGCCCCAGGTGGCCCCAGCGTCGCTCGACATGAACAATCCGTAGCCCGTGGTGGTGGTGCCACAGCCGACCCATGCCGTGCCGTCGGTGTCGATGTGGAGCACGTCGGTGCGGTTGCCGGCGCACGGGTGGGCGCTGATGACCCAGCCCCCCGTGACGTCGGTGTCCGTGTCCGTGTCCGTGTCCGTGTCCGTGTCTGCGTCTGCGTCGGTGTCTGCGTCGGTGTCTGCGTCGGTGTCTGCGTCGGTGTCCGTGTCCGCGTCGCTCGGCGTGCCGGTGTCGCCCGAGTCCTTGCTCTCCACAGTGATCTCGCAGCCCGTCGCCAGCAGTGCCAGCCCCAAAACAGTCGTGAATGCGCGCATCGAACCCTCCTCGGTTGTGTCGTTCATTCCTTTTACGACGGCCCTCACGGAGGATTGTCTCAACTTTGTCTCAGGGAAACAGGCGGCTGCATCAGCCCGCCGCCCGGGTGTCTCCCCGCTCCCGCTCCGACACCGAGCCGTGATGCCCAGGCTCCCCCTGCCAGATCAAGCGACTGGCTCGCTCGAAGGTGCCCCAAGCCCACGCCCACTTGGTGAACACCAGGAGCCGGTTTCGGTAGGTGACCAGAAAGAACAGGTGGACCACGACCCAGGCCACCCACGCCAGCAGGCCCGACAGGTGCAGGCCCATCGCGTCCATCACCGCCCGTCGCCGCCCGATGGTGGCCATGTTTCCCTTGTCCCAGTAGCGGAAGGTGCCCCGGGGGCGTCCGGCACGGTCTGCTGCGAGGGCCTCCCCCACGAAGGCGCCCATCTGCAGCGCCCCCTGGGCCACACCCGGCACGACGAAGCCGTCCGCCTGCTCCACGTGGGCGAGATCGCCGATCACGAAGACGTCGGGATGGCCCGGAATGGTCAGATCGCCGCCAACCACCACCTGACCCGTGCGGGTCAAGGGCACCTCCAGGCTCGACCCGACCGCTGCCCCCTGCACGCCGGCCGCCCACAGCACCGTGCGCGCGGCGATCCGCTCTCCGCCGACCGTGACGCCCTCGGCGTCCACCTCCTGCACCCGGGTCCCGAGGCGAACCTCTACGCCCAGCGACTCGAGCTGGACCTTCGCGCTCGCCTGGAGGTCCTCCGGGTAGGGCGGCAGCACCGCATCCGTGCCCTCGACGAGCACGACCTTGGCCTCGCTCGGGTCGAAGCGCCGGAAGTCCTTGCGCAGCGTGTGGAAGGCGATCTCAGCGAGGGCCCCCGCGAGCTCCACACCGGTGGGGCCCGCCCCCACCACCACGAAGGTGAGCAGGGCCTCACGGGCCTGCGGATCGTCGGTCCACTCGGCCTCCTCGAAGGCCTCGAGGATGCGACGACGGATGTCGAGGGCGTCGCCGATGGTCTTGAGCGCGGGGGCGTGCTCGGACCACTCCGGGCGGCCGAAGTAGCTGGGACCGGCCCCCGCCGCGACGACCAGGCTGTCGTAGGGAACCCGAGCGCCATTGTCGAGCACGACCTCGCTGGCGTCCAGATCGATGGACTCGGCCGCGGCCAGCCGCACGGTGGCGTTCGCCTGCCTGGACAAGATCCCGCGGATGGGCTCGGCGATGTCGCTCGGCGCGAGCCCGGCGGTGGCCACCTGGTAGAGCAGGGGCTGGAAGAGATGGTGGTTGCGGCGGTCGAGGAGCGTGACCTCCACCGGCTCGTTGCGGAGGGCACGGGCCGCGGCCAGCCCGCCGAACCCCCCACCGATGATCACCACGTGGCGTCCCATGTCGGACCTCCTGGGCCCCCACTGGGTCGCGGCCGACGGCCCGACACCCAGGGGCTCCCGATCCGTATGGTTCCTCGCGAGAACGTGTCACAGAAACCTGGCCGAGAGCCGAAGGGTAGCGGAGGCGGCTACACTGAGAGGGGAGGTGGCGATGCTGGTGTGGTGGTGGATGGCGGCCTTGGCAGGAAGCCCTACAGCCCTCGAGGGCGCATGGACGTTCACCGGCGGCGACGCTCAGGTGGAAGCGGCAGCGGCCAGCAAGGAGGCCGTGGCCCAGACGTTCAACTTCGCCTTGCGACCCATCGTGCGCTCGCGACTGAACAAGCCCATGACCGTCGACACCGGCATCCGCATCGAGGCCAGCGAAGAGGCCGTCTCGGTGCACTGGGAGGGCGACAACCCCCGCACCGTCCGCCTCACCGCCAAGGACGGCCGCTACATCGACGACAAGGGCACCCTCACCCTCACCGCCGATGGCGACGTCTGGGTCCTCAAGGGGGTCTCCGACGAAGGGGGCTTGGTGCGCCGCTTCGAGGTCGATGGGAGCAAACTCACGCTGGTCTCGCACATCTTCAGCCCGCAGCTCACCACCGAGCCGAACTGGACCCTGAGCTACGTGAAGTAGGGGTCCCGGGAAAAAACTCGGAGGGCGGGTCGCGATTTCCTACCCCCTGGGCATACACCGGACGATGCCTCCCCCGACCCCGAGCCCCGACTTCCTCGCCCGCCAGGTCCTCTGGGCCATGGGCCGTGGCCTGCCGCCCCAGGAGGCGGAGGACGTGGTGTTCGAGGCCTGGGAGCGGGCCCACGCAGCCTTCGACCCACAACGGGGCGACTTCGAGACCTACATGCACGCCGCCGTGCGACACGCCTGCGCCTACTGGTGGCGTCGCCAGGCGCGGACCGGGCGTGCCCACGAGCACCTGCGACTGCTGCCCTCCCCCGAGGAGGCCGGCGGCCCCGAGCGCGCCGCGGCCCACCAGCAGGCCCTGCTCGACGCATTGACCGAGGAGGAGCGCCAGGTGTTCGCCGCTTGGGCCCTCCAGAAACACCTCGGCAAGGGTCAGGTGCAGTCGGCCGAGATGGCCGCCTCCATCGGCCTGTCCCCCCGCGCCTTCGACAACGCCAAGCGACGCCTGAAGACCCAGCTCGACCGCCTGCTCGCCCGCTTCGGGTGGACCGTCGCGGACGTCTTGCACGGAGAGGATCATGTCGACCGAACCGGATGACCTCCTCGACGGAGTGCTCGACGCCGACGTCCTGGCGGACGCCGTGGAGCAGCACCTCGACGCCCACCCGCTGCCGGTCGACGAGGCTCAGGTGGCCCAGGCCACTGCGCGGTTGCAGGCACGCATCGCGGAGCGACAGGCACCCACAGCGAGGACCTGGCCCCTGCTGGCCCTGGGGCTGGCCGCCGCAGCGGCCGTCCTTTTCGTGATGGCCTCGTGGTCGCCGACGCCCCACGACGCATCCATCGACGGGGCCACCGACGCCCCCGCCGCCGTGCTCCGGGCCGAGCCCGAGGTCCGCGTCGTGACCGTGCCCGCCGTCCGCACCCTCGCCGCGCGCCCGCTGCTCTCCGACGAAGGAGCCGTCCTCCTCGCATCGGAGCAAGGCACGACGGGCGCGATGTTGGTGCAGGAGGGTCGGGTGGAGCTCGACGGCAGCGAGGTGCCCGAGGCCCACTGGGCCATCGTGACCCACCACGACGCCGAGGTCGTCGTCTTCCCCGACGGCACCGCCCCGCCTGCCGGCCTCCCAGAGGTCCTGGAGGAGCAGCTCGACGACCTCCGCTGGCGCGTCCTACCGCCACGCACCCTCGACGCCCTCGACCGCCTCCTGGAGGAACCATGATCTGGACCTGGACCCTGCTGGCCCTGGCGGCCACCCCCGACGAGCTGGCCCACGCCGCGGAAGAGGCCACCGCCCAGCTCGAGCGCTGCAGCGTCGCGGGCTGCACCTCCGCCGACGGGGCCCGCGCCGCCTTCGTCGCCGCCGTGCACACCTACCAGACCGAAGGCGTGGCCGACGGGGTCCTCGCGGCCACCGTGGAGATGCTGAACCCCGAGCTCTTCGCCGACCTGCCCGACGTCCTCCAGCAGGCCGCGACCGACCCACCGGCATGGACCACCCGGACCAAGGTGGCCGACGCACGACGCCACATCCAAGACCTACTGGTGGGCCCCACCCCTTGGCCCTACGGGGAGAAGCCCAAGCTCCCCCGTGGAACGGCAGAGATCTCGATCACCGACCGAGAAGGCGCCGTGGTGCCCTCAGCGGCGGTCCGTTTCCTCGATGAGCACCTCCGGCACCGGGTCCACACCCAGCACGGCACCTGGTCCGGCACCGTGCGCTTCCTGCGGGACGGCAGCGAGCGCTTCTTCCAGCAAGGCGACGAGCTGCAGCTCGAGGTGCTCGCACCCGGCTACCGCTACCACCGCGCCACGGTGGTGTTGGCCAAGCGCCGCACCCACCCCATCGAGCTGAAGCTCACCCCATGGACCCCCGAGAGCGACGGGAGCCCAGCGGCCGACATGACCCTCGAGGCCTACGACGCCTGGCTGAGCTGCGAAGCCCAGATCCTCGTGTCCGGCCCTCCCGCCGGCGCCGATCCTCACTGGACACCCTGCGGCCCCGAGCTCCTCGACACCGTCGTGGCCGCCAAGCACTGGTCGGACGTCACGGGGGGCAACCCCACGGCCAAGGAGATCTGCCTGCTCACCGGCACCATCCCCTATTGTGAGGAAGGAGCGTAAGGGCCGACGGGTCGCTCCGTTGAACGTCCCTGCCCGGAGCCGCCCATGCTCGCGCTACTCACGACCCTCGCGTTCGCCGACTGCATGTCGGGGAGCCTCACCGTGTCCCCCGACGTCGGCACCGCCGTGCCCACCCGTGGGGAGCTGGTCGTGCACGCCTACGGCACCGAGCGGGCCCAGCTCGCCGATCTGACCGAGGCCGACGTGGCCCTGCGGACCTCCGACGGCACCGTGGTCGACGTGGAGTTCGTCGCCCAGCACCGTGGCAGCTTCTCCGACGCCCAGCTCGTGCTGCGCCCTACGGCCGACCTGCCCCAGGGCAAGGTCACCCTCTTGGTGCGGGGGGAGAGCCCCACGGTGTGGCACGACGACGCCCATCGACCGATCCGCTGGACGGTGAACCTGCCCCCGCCCACCGTGCCGGCCTGGGCCAGCGCGCCCGAGGTCACCGACAACGAGCGGATCCTGATGGGCTGCGGGCCGTCGATCTGGGCAACCGTGCGCACCGACGTCGACGCCCCCTGGGTCGACGTGACGCTGGCCGCCCGGGGCGCGGAGCCCGTCACCGGCCGGGTCGCCGTGAAGGACGGCGCCATCCGCATCGGCCACGGCATGTGCTCGGGGCTGTTCGAGCTGGAGAGGGGCACGTCGTACACCGCAGAGCTCACCGCCGTGGCAGCAGACGGCAGCCGGGCGAAGGCGCCCTCCCCCGTCCGCTTCGTCGCCCAGTAGCGGAGGCTACAGCTCCGGGTACAGCTCCTGGAGCTCATCGCTGAACAGCGACTCGTCGTGCTCCACCACGTGCTTGATGCCGAGCACGGTGTTCCGCGCGCTGTCGGTGAAGGAGCCGCGGAGGAATCCCGTCATCATCGCCGGCTTCAAGCGGTAGTCGATGATGTTGTAGACCCAAGTCTGTCCCATGTCGTCGGTGCGCACGCCGAAGCTCACGCGCATCGTGTCGATGGGGAAGTTCACCGTCTCGTACACGTCGTAGGTGAACCAGCGGTCGGCCTCGATCTCGGTGATGCGCTCCTTCACGTGGACCTGGCGGCCGTTGAAGTCGATGTCGCAGAAGCGGGCCGTGCCTTCGTCGAGGCCGGCAGGACCCACGAAGTCCGAGTCGGTGATGGAGGGGAAGTAGGTGTGGACCTCGCCGTAGTCGGCGAGCAGGGCCCACACGTCCTCCTCCGGAGCGTCGACGGGCACCTCGTACTCGACGCGGGCCAGCCTCTTGGCTCCGTCGTCGGTGTCGACCCGCACGGAGCGGTCGAGGCGGGAGGACCAGGGGCCCTGGTCGGCGAGGGCGGGGGCAGCGAGGAGACCGAAGGTCAACAGGGCAATCATGGGAACACTCCTTGGTTTCATCCGAGACGTAAGGGCGCCCCACCTTGTCGAACATGGCGTTAATCAGACATTCATTATGTCTCTGACCGACAAGGAGTCGCCGTGCCCCTGCCCGACCACGTCCAGCTCCGCGACGTCGCCCGCTTCGCGGCGGTGGTGGAGGCCGGTGGCTTCACCGCCGCGGCTCGGATCCTCGGCGAGTCCACCAAGCAGGTGTCCCGCCGCATCGCTCGCTTGGAGGCGGAGCTCGGCGTGCGCTTGCTCCACCGGACCACGCGGTCCGTGCACCCCACCCCAGAGGGCCGGGAGTGGTACGGCGCAGCCCGTCAGGCCCTCGACGCCCTCGAGGGGGCCAGCGAGCGCCTCCGTCCCAGCCAGACCGAGGGCCGGGTTCGTGTGCAGGTCCCCACCCTCTTCGTCGACATGGTGATCGACTGGCTCGGCGAGCTGATGGAGCACCACCCCGGCCTCCACATCGACTTGTTGGTGGGCGACCTGGCCGACGACATGCTCGCCCTGGGCCTCGACGTGGCGCTCACCGCCGTGCCGCCCTCCAACGCCGGCGTGCTCCTCAAGCGCCTCGGCGCCGCCGCCCCCTTGCTGGCCGCCCACCCCGACTACCTCGCACGCCACGGCACGCCGTCGGAGCCACGGGCCCTCGCCGCCCACGAGTGCCTGCGCTTCTACAGCGACCGAGGCCAGTCCGAGTGGCCCCTCCTCCATGACGACGGCACCCTCGAGCGCGTCCCCGTCGGGGGCCGGCTGGCCAGCAACGACAGCCGCACCCTGCTCCGGGCCCTCGAGTCCGGCATGGGCATCGGCCCTCTCCTGGGCACAGACTGGGGCGAGCTGGTGCGGGTGCTGCCGGGCTGGCGCATGGCGGGCATCGACATGTTCCTCGCGGTGGCGCCCGGGCGGCGACGGGTGGCGCGGGTGCGCACCGTCGTGAACGGCCTGGAGGCCATCGCCCGAGACCCCCTCGCCGCCGCGCGGTTGGAGTCCTGACGGGCGCTACCCCTCGTCGTCTGGGAGCCCATCGAAGCGCTGCTGGGCCGCTGGATCCAGCTCCACCCACAGCTCCACCCGCTGCTGGGCGTCGTCTTCCGGGTCGATGCCGTCCAGGGGCCGACTTCCTGCCCAGCTCGCCGCCGACAGCTGCACCGGCGCCCCCTCGGCATCCAGGCCCCGCAGCATGACGAGGGCGGCGCCGAAGCCCCGCTCCCAGTTGGACGGGAAGGTGGCCGAGTGCCGCGGCACGGTGTCGGTGTGGCCCTCCACCCGCACCGGCACGCCGGGCAGGGCGCCCAAGCCCTTGGCGAGGTCCTTCACCAACACCTCGCCCCGGGGCGACAGGGTCGTCCACCCCTCTTGCACCAGCTGCGCCAGGGGCACGACCACCACCACTTCGGTGTCTTCCCCCCGCAGCTCGACGCGGTCCATCACCGGGGCCAGGGCCTCCGAGAGGATGGCCATGCGGGCGTGCAGCAGCCCAGTGTCGACTTCTGGCTCCGGGACCTCGCGGACGTGGTCGGGCAGCGGGTCCGTGCCCTCTTTGAGGGCCTCCAGCCGCTCGATCTCCGCCACGAGGACCAGGATCTGTTCCTTGGCTCGGTCGAAGGCATGGTCCGACAGGGCCTCCCGGATGAGAAGGAGGTCGAGCTCGGCCTGCCGCAGCACGAGCTCCTCGTCCAGCTCGGCGAGCCGGGCCTCCATCGCGCGGGTCTCCTCGGCGTGCTGCTGAGCACGTGCTGAGACCGCGGTGCGGGTGGCGTCGAGCTGCACCTCGAGGAGCTCGAAGCGCCCCTTGGAGACGCATCCGGTGGCGAGGAGGGCCATCAAGACGTGACGCATCAGAACACCGCCCAGGAGGCGCGGAGCAGCACGCTCTGCTCGAGCTGAGCGCGCTCCACCACCTGCGGGAGCAGGTCGACGTTGAGGTAGTAGTTGAGCGACAGGTTCCGGGTGAGCCGCAGCGTCAGGGTGTTGCGCCACTCCACGCTGGGTCGGCCCGCGTCCTGGAAGTCGGCGAAGAGTTCCACGTCGGTGGCGTACACCGCCCACCCCGGCAGGCGGGCCGTCGCGATGATCGTGCTCTCCACGCCCTCCTGGTTGAAGGAGTCGACCTGTAGCAGCTCGATGCGCTGGGTGTCGGGGTCGTCGTCGGGGAGCCAGGCGCCGCTGTACAGGTTCTGCCGCAGCCCGAGCCCGAGCCGCCAGTTGAACGTGATCCAGCGGTTGTTGACGAAGCGTGTGTTGAGCCCCGCCCCCTGGCGCAGGATGGTGGGCTCCCAGGGGTTTGCCACGAAGAAGGTGTCGTTGGCCTGGACCTGCTCGTTGCCGATGCTGCCGTCGGAGTACTGCCGCAGCAGGGTGCTGTCTTCCGACACCAGCGTCTCGCTCCGGAAGGCCTGGGTCTCCCCCGCCGCACGGGCGTAGGGGCCGAAGCTGGGCTTGGCGTAGAATGTGTACAGGGTGTCGAGGCGGAGGCGGTCCCGGGTCTTCACCACCGGGAGCGGGTCGAGGGACTGGGGCCGGATCTGACTCGCCCCTTCCTCGACCTGGAGCAGCGCGCTCGCCCGGTGTTTGTCGGCCGTGTAGGCGAGCTGGCCGTCGAGGAACAGCGCGCCCCCCACGGTGAGCTGGTTGTTGACCCCCACCACGTTGCGCTGCTGAGTGAGGTTGCCGTCGATGCCCAGCACCAGGCTGGTGAACCAGCGCTGGTTCAGGGTCCGCGGCGAGCCGAACTCCCCGGGGATGAGCACCCCCGCCCCCTGGAACTCGCCGGTGTCGGCGTCGAGCACGAGGCGGTAGCGGACGAAGCCGCTCGCGGGGACGTAGACGGTCGCGAAGTCCCGCAGGGCCCGGTAGTTCCCGCCGGGCTTCACGATGCGGTAGACGCCGGGGGGCAGCAGCCAGGTGTTGAGGCGCTCCCCCTGGAGGGTGTCGGCGCCGAAGCCAGTGCCATAGGGCTCGCGGTTGTCGGCCCGGATCAGCTCGTAGCCACCGCGGTGGGGCACCCGGCGGTCGTCGACGACTTCGATGCGCAGCGCCCCCCACGTGACGGGCACGGTGGTGGTCTCCCCCTCGACGACGGCAATGGCCTGGCCGACCCCCTGGGCGGGGGTGCCCGAGCTGACGATCACCACGTAGTCGCCGGGGTCGACGAGGACCCGCTGCCCGGTGGAGATGTCGATCACCTCGTCGGTGCCCTCCTTCACCAGAATGATCGGGGGCTCGTTGAGGCTCCCCGTCAGCGTGGGCACGAAGACCGCTCCCTTGCCGATGGGGATGGGCGTCCGGTCGGCCTCGAGCTGCTCCACGATGGGGGGCTCGGACCAAGAGAACGGATCTTCCTGGGCCACCGCGGGGCTGGCCCACAGGAGGGCGGCGCCGAGCAGGGTGCGGAGGACGATGGCTACTGGATGGCGCACGATGACTTCGCCTCCTTCGCGTAGCGGGTCATGGCTTCGATGTTCTGCCGGACCCCTTTGGTCGCGAACATCGACGCCATGCCTCCCGGGATGCGTCCCCCGGGATCGGTGTGCAAGTAGTACTCCACATAGGTGTGGCGGTCATCCACGGCGACCATGAACCAGCCTCCCTTGGAGAAGCCGAGCGGCGTCCCGTTGGCGATCATCTTCTGCCCTGCTTCCGAGGTGACCTCCGTGGGGTCCGTGGAGCTCGCGAACGACGCCTCCCGCACGGACCCACCGGACTGGCTCATCAGCTTGCTGTTGGTGGTGATGATGCCGATCCACCAGCGGTCCGAGAGCATGGGCACCGGCAGGTACTGGAGCACCCGCCGGCCGCTCTGGCACACCCGCCCGGAGATCAGCTCGGAGTAGGCGGTGGCGGTGTAGCCGGGGTGCCGGGTCTCGTCGTTGAGCGCCGCCCAGAAGCGGCCGATGCCCACATCCACCACCGCCACGCCGTAGGCCTTGCTCCCCGTGTTGCTGGAGATCAGGCCCGTGACCACCGTGCCGCCGGCGGCCTTGCGGACGTCCGAGGAGCTGACCGCCGGGGCGCTGCGCTGAATGCGGAGCTCCCGGAGCGGCTGGATCTCCGCCAGACGCGCCTCGAGGGCGTCGGCATCCACCGCAAACGCGGCGGCGATCCAACATGCGAGCAATACGAACACCTGTGCCCCGGTGCGTGGTTGGCCTCATGCTACACCGCGCCCCGACCCCGCTGGGACCCAGCTGCACGCTGGGTGACAAACCCCACCGCGAACGTCCTCATTCCCATGACACGCACACCGGCATGCCCCGCGGATCCCACTGGCCCATCCCGCTCGTGACCGCGGGTGCAGGAGCCAGCGGCCTCCGGCGCCCCAGACGGTTAGCCGCGCGCCATGTACGCCATTGCTCTGTTGACCGCCGCTGCCTTCGCCGACCCCCTCCCCCTCAAGGGTGGCGCCGGTGTGTTCTTCCACGCCGGAGGCACCTTCATGAACCAACCCCTCGAGAACGAGGTGGATGGCTACCTCGTGCCCGCCCAGGGCTGGGGAGGCTTCGGGCCAGGGGGCGGGCTCGCCCTCGAGTTCCGTGCCTTCGATGTCGTCGGGCTCGAGCTCGACATCATCCGGCGGACCGACGTGGCCCGCACCACGTTCACGCTGTCCGGCGTGGGCGAGTACCCCTTCGAAGCCCGTCAGCCTGCCTGGCACATCCCTGTGCTGCTCAAGGTCGGCATGCCCACCGGCGTGGTCCGCCCCAACCTCGTGGGCGGCGGCCAGTTCATCATTCCGGGCGACCCGTCCAACACCGAGCCCGACGGCATCGAGATCGACGTGACCACGCGGAGCGACGCATACAAGGCGTGGGCCTTCGGCCTCGGCTTCGAGTTCGTGCCCAAGGGCCTGCCCATCGACCTGCGCATCCCCCTGAACCTCAGGGGCGCCTACAACACGGGCGTGGGCAACAGCAGCGCAGAGCGCGCCGACTACACCTTCTTCGGCGACACCATCTCGGCCATCGACTACCGCACCGTCTGGCAGTGGCACGCGTCCGCCAGCCTCGGTGTGTCGGTGTTCTTCCCCTGACGCGCCCGGGCTGAGCCCTACGGGCGGCGGCGCCCGAGGAGCCCACCGAGCAGCAGACCGAGCCAGCCCATGGAGCCAGCGCCGGTGCTCTGGCACCCCTCGCAGCCATCCTGGTTGACGAGCCCAGGATCGGCCTCGGCCTCGCACTTCAGGTCCTCGTCGATGTCGCCGTCGCAGTCGTCGTCGCGGTCGTTGCAGACCTCGATGGCCTCCGGGTACACCGTCGGGAGCGTGTCGTTGCAGTCGCGGCGGTTGCGGACGTAGTTGAGCGGCTGCTCGCAGGCGAACTGCTCGAAGGCGAGATCGCCCCAGCCGTCGCCGTCGACGTCGCGGAACCACTTCACCGCACCTTGGGCGTCGGGGCCGTCGATGATGCCGTCGCAGTCGTTGTCGATGCCATCGCAGATCTCGGTGGCCCCTTCGTAGGCCGCGGGGTCGTACAGGTCGCAGTCGCACTTGTCCGGGAAGCCATCGCCGTCGATGTCCGGCAGGTCCGGGAAGCCGTCGGCATCGGCATCGGGGTAGACGCGGAACCCCCCGTCGTAGGCCTCGGGGCATGCATCGCAGCTGTTGCCCGTGCCATCGGCGTCGTCGTCGGCTTGGCCGGGGTTCGGCGTGTTGACGCAGTTGTCGCAGGCGTCCTCGATTCCATCGGCGTCGGCGTCGCGGCCCGGCGGGCTCTGCAGGCAGCTGTCGGCGGAGTCGCAGATGCCGTCGCCATCGACATCGTCGTTGGGGAAGGGGTCGTTCGGACAGTCGTCGCAGGGGTCGCCGCGGCCGTCGCCGTCGGTGTCGACCTGCTTCTCGTTGTCGTAGTCGGGGCAGTTGTCGCAGTCGTCGGCGAAGCTGTCGGAGTCGGAGTTGACGTTGTCGTCGCCCCCCGGACAGACGTCGTCGCTGTTGCAGACCGAGTCGCCGTCGAGGTCTTGGTTCGGCGCGTCCAGCGGGCACACGTCGCAGACGTCGCCGACCCCGTCGAAGTCGGTGTCGGACTGGTCGTCGGCCAGATCCGGGCACACGTCGCAGTCGTCGACGATGCCGTCGCCGTCGGTGTCGACGTTGTCATCGCCGTTGCGACACACGTCGTCGGAGTTGCAGACGCCGTCGCCGTCGGTGTCCTGGGGGGGCGGATCGAAGACGCAGACGTCGCACGCGTCGCCCACGCCGTCGAGGTCGGTGTCGTACTGATCGTCGACCAGGTCCGGGCACACGTCGCAGGCATTGGGGACGCCGTCGCCGTCGGTGTCGACGTCGTCCCGGCCGACGAGGCAGATGTCGTCGCTGTCGCACACGCCGTCGTTGTCGTCGTCGTCGTCCGGGGCGTCGAGGGGACACGGATCGCACGCGTCGCCCACGCCATCGTCGTCGAGATCGAACTGGGACGGGTCGGGGTCGGCAGGGCACACGTCGCAGGCATCGGGGAACTGGTCGCCGTCGGCATCGTCGGTGTCGTCGAATCCGGGGCACAGATCGTCGCTGTTGCAGCGTCCGTCGAAGTCGTCGTCGTTCTGGATGTCTTCCGGGCAGACGTCGCAGGACTCCGGAATGTCGTCGCCGTCGTCGTCCACGCCCGTTCCCGGGGTGTGGGCCACGTAGGGCTCGAGCAGGGTGATGTGGCCCGCGATGAGGTCGCCGCCTGCAGGGTCACCGGCGTCGGCGAGCTGCTCCAGCGGCATCCCGGTGACGACCACCATCCCGCAGCCCATGGCCCGGGTGAAGGTGACCGGTGCGCCTGCGGTCGAGGCGAGGACCACGACGTCGCGGCTCTCCCCGGTGTCGACCCAAGTATTGATCGCAAGAGCCAGGCCGGTGGAGGCCACGAGGGGATCCGACAGTCCCCGAACGATGGGGTGGAGCGGCCGCTCGAACACCAGCTCGTCTTGGGTGTTCTGAAAGGCCGTGGGGGCGCCGCCCGGAGGACGGGGAAGCACGCCCCCGGTGGCCGAACCACAGCCGACGTTGGCGGCGTGCAGCGACACCGCACCACCGTCCTCAACCCAGTCTTCGACGTCGCCCAGGCGGTCGTTCCAGGCCGTGTACAGCACGTTGGGCTGGCACGCGGCCACCCAGATCTGATCGACGGTCGCCAGATCGACGGCGTCGTAGGAATCCGACGAGGCCAAGGTGACCGTGTAGCCCTCGGCTTGCAGCGCACCGCGAAGGCCGGAGACCGCGGGGGACACGTCGTCGGCCAGCAGGACGACCTGCTCTTGGGCCTGAGCGATGCCCGACAGGGCGAGGGCGGTGATCAGCACAGCGTTCCTCCGAGCCCGCACCATAGCCTGTCGGGGGGGCAGCTTCCCGGTGTTGTGCGTCGATGCCCGATGCAGGGCGCTCCCTTCACTCGAATCCGACGACGGTGAGGCCAAGATTCGCTCGATAAGCTTGCTTATCGCTGGCGAATTCGAAGGGCGAGCCTAGGAGGATTCTCGACGAGCGGCCTTCAGGCCGCGCAACAAGTAGGATTCCAAGGGGTCTTTCGAGCGGAGCGAGACGGGCCGGTTGGAAACCAGGATCAGGGTGCGCGCGCAATGCCGAGGGACACGGCGATGTTCCCCGGAAAGCCGCTGGCCCGTCCCTGCCAGCTTCCAAAGGCATCCGCGTAGCCGTCGCGGGCGGCGAGGATGCGGTCGACTCGTTGCTGGACATCGGGGTCGACCTGGCCCCGCTGCCGGGCCACCACCCGCTCGAGTTCGTCGGCGAACCCCACGGCCGCTGCGATGCGCGCCGTCCCTTCCGCGTCGTCGTACGCCGCGTACAGCTCCTCGAAGCGGCGATCCCCACCGAGGTCGTACACCACCGCCGACTCGGTGTGGAGCACGGCGGTGAAGACGTACGCCGCGCCGTCGGTGTTGCTCTGCCCCAGCCGGACCCAGCCGGCCGACCCGACCAGGAACACCAGGACCAGCAAGACCAAGCCCCCGAGCCCGAACAGGGACAGCTCGAGCCAACGGCTGTCTTCCTCCTCGACCGGGGCCGACTGCGCCTTCTCTTGCTCGCGGGCCACGGCCCGCGAGGCGACCCTGTCGGCCTCTCGCCTGGCCTCGCGCTCCCGCTCCCTCGGGTCGAGGTAGTCCGGCAGCTCCGGCGCGCCTCCTTCGGCCGCCTTCGGCCGCGACATCGTGTACACCGGCACCGGTGTGGGCGTGCCCTGCTTGGTGCGCGCGATGGCATCCTGGGCCGCCGACGACGGAACCCAGGTCGGGTTGTCGAGGTCGAGGGCCAGGGAGGCGGTGAGGTCATCGAACGCCACCCCTTCGGGGAGCAGCTCGGGGGGGCCGGCGGGCAGGGGGGCGGCGTCGGCCAACGGTGGATGATTCAGGGCCGACGAGGGCAGGCGAGCCAGGGCCGACAGCAGGTGGCCCTGGAGCTCCAGGATGGTCCCGTAGCGGTCGTCCGGGCGGTAGGCGCAGGCCCGGATGATCACCGGACGGAACGGCTCGGCCACGGGATCCAGTAGGTCGTCTTCATCTTCCGCGATGAAGAGCTCCGCGGACGTCCGGGCCGTGAGCATGGTGTAGAGGCTCGCCCCGAGGGCGTAGATGTCCGCCCGCTCGTCGACCGTCTTGGTGTCGGACCGCTGCTCGGGCGCCATGAAGGAGAAGGTGCCGAGCTGCGAGCCGGTCGCGGTCATGGAGGTGTTGTCGTCGATTCGAGCGATGCCGAAGTCGGTGAGCTTGAATTGACCGCCATCGTCGAGAAGGAAGTTGTGGGGCTTGACGTCCCGATGCACGACCCCGTTGTCGTGCGCGTACGCGAGCGCCTCGCACATCTGCACCAGCACGTCGATCGCGAAGCCCGGGGGCATGGGACCGTGGTTCTTCACCCAGGACATCGCCGAGCCGCAGCGCGCGAGCTCCATCGCCAGGTAGGGAGGCGTGGCCTCGATGTCGTAGGCGTACAGCTTCGGAATGTGGGGGTGGGAGAGCCGCGCCATCGTCTCCGCTTCTGCCCGAAAGCGGACGCGCATCTCCGGATCTCTCAGGTGGGAGGACAGCATGGCCTTCAGGGCGACCCAGCGGTGATCGGTCTGGTCCCAGGCCAGGTAGACGCCCGCCGTGCCACCGTCGCCCAGCGGCGCACACACCACGAAGCGACCTGCCCCCAACACGGGGGGCGGGCGGCGTCCGGCACTGGGGGAACCTGGCATGGCCCCACGCCTATCCCGCTCTCCAGGCCATGGTGGGTGACGCGATGGGCGCGTGCCGGCCCAGGAGGCGACCGCCCTGCCCTTCCACTGTGACCCCAGCGCGCTATGAGAAGGCCCGCCAGGGAGGATGTATGGACCCGTCGGCCATTCCCGTCATCGACCACGCCGACCTCGTGAGCGACGAGCCCGAAGCCCTGGCCCGCGCGGCTCAGGCCATCGCCACCGGGCTCAGCACCTACGGCTTGGTGTACATCCGCGGCCACGAGGTCGTACGCGGCGAGGTGCTCGAGCTGTACGACCGGTTCCTGGAGCTTCTCGACCGTCCCACCGCCGAGAAGCAGAGCTGGGGCGGCGAGAGCATCTGGTACCAGCGAGGCTGGACCCCGCCGAACACCGAACAGGCGGTGATCGCAGGCGGGCAGCCGGACTTCAAGGAGTGCTGGTTCACCGCCCCGCTGCCCCTCGACCCGTTGTGCCAGCAATGGTTCCCCGAGGTGTACGCCGACAACGTGTGGCCCGACGACGCCGCGTCCTTCCAGGCCCTCCACTTGGCGGTGGGGCAGCAGCTCCACGAGCTCGGCATCCGCCTGCTCCGCGCCTGCGAGCACGCCCTCGACGTGCCCGCTGGGAGCCTCACCGACAAGACCGAGGGCGGCGCCCACGTCAGCCGGCTGCTCAAGTACTTGGAGCTCGACGCCGAGCAGGCCACCCGCGCCCAGGCCCCCCCGGGTGAGCGCATCCTGTGGGGCGAGGAGCACACCGACTTCAATGTGCTCACCCTCCTGCCGGGCGGCTGCTTCTTCCGGGAAGGCACGCGAGGGACGTCCCCCGACGACGGTGGCGGCCTCTTCCTGCGCACGCCGCCGACCTCCGAGAACCCCGCCGGAGCGCTCCTCCGCGGCAAGGCCCCCGAGGGCTGCGTCGTGGCCCAGGTCGGCCAGCAGCTCGAGGTGCTGTCGGGCGGCCGCTTCCTGGCCACCCCCCACGTCATCACGGCGCCCAGCGAGCCCGGGTGGGTGCGCAGCTCCTTCGCGCACTTCGTGCACCTCAACGGCCGCGAGCGGGTCGAGCCTCTCCCCGAGTGCCGCGCCGACGCGGGCGACGCCTACGCCCCCCCTGTGCTCGCCGGCAACTACGCGATGAAGACCCTCGTCGACATCGGGCTCGCCCCCCAAGCGTCGCTGCAGCGCCTGGGCTACCGCCACTACGACCGGCTCGCCAGCCAGCGGAACACCGAGCGCTGAGGCCCCCCACGGGCGGGCGGCGGCGAACCCTCAGAGGACTTCGTCCATCCACTCGAGGGCACGGGCCTCCCAGTCGGAGCGGAGCACATGCCCGCCGTCGTGCAGGCAGATCTCCAAGGGCTCGGCACAGCCCTCGTAGACCGAGCACTCGTACGCCCCATCGACGCGCACGGTCGGCTCGGGGTCGCAGCCGTTGGTCTCGGCCCACAACTCCATTCCCGCCAGCACGCTGGCCTGGGTCGCGCCTGCCCCCAGCGGACGGCCCTCGAGCGGTACGAACGTGTCGTCCGTGCCATGGGTGTGCCGCAGCGCCACGGGGCCATCGCAGGTGACGGGGACCGGTTCCCAGAAGCCCCCAGAGGTCGGCACGACAGCATCGAACGCCTCGGGTTCGTGGCAGCCGGCGAACCACGACATGGAGCTGCCCACGGAGTGCCCGCCGAGGGTGACCGTGTCGGCAAGGCCCTCCGCCCGAAGGTGGTCGGCCAGGGTCGCCAAGAAGGCGGCATCCTCCTGGACGGCCTTCTCGCCCCGGGAGACGGCCCACCGCCCGTCGGCCGAGTCCGGGAGCACGAGCCGAACCCCTGCGTTCAAGAACTTCCGCTCGTTGACCTTCTTCAGGACCTCGACGTTGTCGTTGGCCGCCCCGTGGAGGAACACGAAGGTCTGCCCGGTGGGCTCGTCCGGCTCGAGCACGATGTACTCCCCGTCCCCCACGTCGCAGGGACGCTCCGCACTGCAGTCCGGCTCGCCCTTGCAGCCAAGGGCGAGGCACGTCGTGATCATCACGAGCCAAGGGCGTCTCACCAGGCCTCCAAGGGCACCATGCGGGGAATGTAGCCCTGAGCGCCGCTGGCGCACTCGATGCCGACCCGGGCCACCGGGTCGGGGGCGTCGGGCACGAACTCGAACGCCACCTGTTGGGCCGCACAGGTGGCCAGCGCCGTGCCCGCCGCGGTCGTCCAGGCGCCCCCTTGGAACGGGCAGTGCTCGGGCAGCGTCCACGCCTGCTCCACCTCGGCCGTGCCTGCGGCCTCGTCGACCCGAAGCCACAGCATGCGGGACAGCTCGGGGAAGTAGCGCCGGTTGTCGAACATCGCGAGGTGCCCGTCGGGCGTCAGGTGCACGTTGTGCTGTCGCACGAAGCTCTCTTCGCCGAGCAGCTCGAGGGTGCCGTCGATGCGGATCTCCTCTGGGTCGCCCGCCAGGACCCAACGGACGGCGCCGGCGTCGGGCGCGTCGAGCCCCGCGATCTTGAACACCGCGGAGAGGTGCCGGGAGGAGAGGTACCAATCGCCGACGTCGTCGACCCAGATGCTGTTGGCATGGGAGTAGTCGCCCTTCTCGTAGCCTCGCGCATCCGGGAGGGGGTCGATGTGGTCGGCGAGGCGCCACAGGCCCTCTTGCTCGCCGTCGGTGCCAAAGACTTGCACGGCGTCGAGGAACACGCCCTCCGTGAAGTCCTGCACCAAGACGTAGGTGCGGCCATCCCGCCGGAAGACGTCGTGGTGGGGAGGCCCGAAGAACGCATCCTCGGGCCACGAGGTGACGCGCTCCCCCGTCCGGTCGAGCTCCACCACGCCCCCGGGGAAAGCCGACAGGGCCAGCACCGTGCCGTCCTCGCCGAAGGACACCCCATCCACGAAGCCCGACTGGTGACGAGCCACGTCTTCGTACGCCACGACCCGATGAATGTCGGGGCCCGGACGCGCAGTGGTCGTCGTGGAGACCTCGGACGTGGGTTCGGGATCTGGGCCGACGTCCACCACCACGTAGGTGCTGGCGTCGCCGCAGGGGCTCTTCAGGCCGACGAGGGGCATCGATGGAGCCCCCTGGACCGCCACGCGAACCAAGGCCCCCGTAGGCAGCGCCGGGGTTGTGAAGGCCCCCTCGGCAGCCTCGGGGCCGCCCTCGACCCGCCAGGGGTAGGAGGTCTCCGGACGCAGTCCGAGCACGCGAAGCGCTCCGTCGGCTCCAGCCAGAGAGAAGGGCGACGCCACGCCCTCGACGGTGAGGGTCGCCGTTCCGTCGAGGCCCGTCCAGCGACAGGTCGCCCGCAGGGCATGTTCGGGCGCGTCACACGTGACCACCAGGGGCGGGACGGTCGTGCCCGTGTCGGCCGTGGTCCCCGTGAAGGGCGCGACATCGGGGCCATCGCTGCCTGGTGCCGTTGGGTCGACATCGGTGCGGCACCCCAGCGCAAGCACCCCCAAGAGGGGGAGTCGGCAGCGGCGAAGGCATCGGGTGACGTGGTCCATCTCCGATGAGGTTATCCGGGCCGCCATGCGAGATGCAGCCATCGTCACCGCCTTGTCCCTCGTGCCCCGTCGAACGGGGGCCCGCGGCATGGGGTGGTTCGCGCGCACCGGCCTGTCGCGCCTCGTCACCGGGGCGTTCGTGCGGGCCTACGGCGTAGACCTGTCCGAGGCAGAGGGCGACCTCGCCGACTACCCCACCCTGGAGGCCTTGTTCACCCGGGCCCTGAAGGAAGGGGCGCGGCCCATCGACCCCACCCCAGGGGCGATCGTGTCGCCAGTGGACGGCACCTGCGCCGCGGTCGCCACCGCCGCCAGCGAGCGCATCGAGGTGGCACCCGGCTGTTACCTGCCCCTCGCCGAGCTGGTGGGCACCGCCATCGACGGGCCCCGCGACGTCGTGGTCCTGTACCTCTCCCCCAAGGACTACCACCGGGTCCACGTGCCGCGGGAGGGTGAGGCCACCGGCTGGCGCTACGTGCCCGGCACGCTGTGGCCCGTGTTCCCCGCCGCCGTGCGACGCATCGACGGCCTGTTCGCGCGCAACGAGCGCATGGTCGTCCACACCGAGACGGAGCTTGGGCCCATCGATGTCGTCCTGGTCGGCGCCTTCGGGGTCGGCCGGATCAGCCTGTCGATCACCGATCGGATGAGCAACGCGGGAGCCGAGGCCTGCGAGGCATCCCTGTCGCCGACCGTCGCCATGGAGCGGGGCCAGGAGCTGGGCGTGTTCCACCTGGGCTCCACGGTGATCCTGCTCACCCCGCCCGGCGTGGTCGAGTGGTCCTGTCGGCCCGGAGAGGTCGTCCGGCTCGGACGCCCCCTCGGCGTGCGTCGCCAGGGGTAGACTGCGACGGTCAGGAGGCACATGCTCTCGGTCGGGGACGAGATCGATCGCTACATCGTCGAGGATGTGATCGGCGAGGGCGGGATGGCCCGGGTGTACCGGGTGCGCCACAAGACCTTGGAGGCCTTGTTCGCCCTCAAGGTGCTCACCATCACGGCCCCCGGGGTGCGGGACCGTCTGGTCGCTGAAGGCAAGGTGCAGTCCCAGCTGAACCACCCCAACGTGCTGCGGGTCCTCGACGTGCTCGACGTGAACGGCACCCCCGGCCTGCTCATGGACTACGTCGATGGGCCCGAGCTCGGGGTCTGGATCGAGGACACCAAGCCGTCGCTGGAGGAAGCCCTTCGGGTGTTCGACGGCGTCGCTGCGGGGGTCCGCGCCGCACACGAGGCGGGCCTTGTCCACCGCGACCTGAAGCCCGGCAACGTGCTGATCGCCACCGGCATCGACGGGGAGCCCATCCCGAAGGTGAGCGACTTTGGGCTCGTGAAGGCCGTCGCAGGCGAGACCCTGCGCAAGGGAGCCACCCGCGCGGGCCTCCCCATGGGAACTCCGGCCTACATGCCCCCCGAGCAGATCCGAGACGCATCGTCGGTCGACGGCCGGGCCGATGTGTTCGCGCTGGGCTGCATCCTCTACGAGCTCCTCGCGGGCCACCCTGCGTTCGAAGGGGAAGACCCCATCGACATCTTCGACAAGGTCCGCGCAGGAGACCATGGCCCCATGCCGGCGACGGCCTCCCCGGCCGTGGCGGCCACCATCCTGGCCTGCCTCGCCACCGACCGAGACCAACGACTGCCCAGCGTGCAGGCCGTGCAGGCGAGCCTGACCACCGAGTCCCCATTGCCACCAGCACCCAAGACGCAGGCCACGATCACCCCTGCGTTGATCGGGGGGGTGGCGGCCATCGCCGCCCTGGGTCTGGTCGGCGGAATCGGTGGCTTCCTGGGCCTGATGTCGCTCCTGACCGCGGTGAGCACCCCGGTGTGCGAGGCCCCGAGCGGAGGGTGGGTGCAGCTGGCCGGGGGTGGACTGCCCCGCGACGGACAGCGCTGGGTGGCCCGGGCCGATGCCCCGCTCCACGAGACCGAGAACGGCCGTGCCCATTGCACCCTGCCCCGAGGCACCCGCGCCACGATCACCGAGGTCGCCGAGCCCCTCGACCCGAGGGACCCATGGGTTCAGCTCAGCGCCAAGGGAATGGAGCTGGCAGGACCTGACGCCCCGGCACCGGAAGGCCTCGCGGTCTGTTTCGGCCAGGTGAGTGGCTGGGCAGCGTCGTTCTCCATGCTGACCCGCCCGAAGAAGGGCACCACGACGTGGACGGTCCGTCCCACCCAGCCCTTGCTCTCGGGTCGACCCACCGAAGCCAACGGCTGGAGCAAGGAGCACACGGCACGTTGCGAGCTGGCCCATGGGTCGATCGTCACCTTCGAGGGAGACGTGGAGGCCGTGCGCAACATGGGCACCTGGATGCACGTCCGCTCGGTGGAGTGAGGCGCGAGAGCCTCAGACGGTGGCGCCCACCAGCCAGGTGACGACCATCGCCGCCACCCCCCAGGCAACCAAGCGCAGCACCGAGCGCAGCCGCACATGCCCCCCGGCCCAGCCAGACAGCACCGCCAAGAGCACCATCCCCCCCACCGCGCTCGCCGCGATGGCCCACGGGAAGCCGGCCCAGACCGCCACCAACAGGGGGAGTGCCGCGCCGCAGGCGAACGCCACGCCGGAGGTGACCGCCGCTTGCAGAGGGCGTGCGGCCGTTGTGTCGCTCAGGCCCAGCTCGTCGCGCAGGTGAGCATCCAAGGCGTCATGGGCCATGAGCTGCTCGGCCACCTGACGCGCCAGGGCCGGCTCGACCCCGCGGTGCTCATAGATGGACGTGAGCTCGTCCAGCTCCGCTTCGGGGTGCTCGGCGAGGGCCGCAACCTCGATGGCCACATCGACCCGCTCCACATCGGACTGGGAGCTCACCGATACGTACTCGCCGGCGGCCATCGACATCGCCCCCGCGACCACCGCCGCCGTTCCGGCCACGAAGATGGTGTCGGGACCGACGGCACTGCTCGCGGAGAGACCCATCAGCAGGCTCGCCGTCGACACCAGCCCATCGTTGGCGCCGAGCACCGCGGCACGCAGCGTGCCAGCACGATGGGAGTAGTGGTGTTCAGAATGGCGTGGATCGACCGGGTGCAAGGGGCGCCTCCGATGCAAGCTGAACCCGTCTGCGACGCCCGGTCCAGCATCCAATGGCATCCAATGGCATCCAATGGCATCCAAGAATGCTGGCCGACCCCGAACGCACGAAAGCCCGTCAGGCGTGAACCTGACGGGCTTGCGAGGACACTCGACTCTGACACT